>Ga0247611_10000051_pt1 | contig 222619 bp, 313 predicted proteins | sample 177DNAGHGhighgp2_FD_192422 | JGI IMG/M metagenome (GOLD analysis project Ga0247611, IMG submission 192422) | Sheep rumen microbial communities from Palmerston North, Manawatu-Wanganui, New Zealand - 1770 DNA GHGhigh gp2 | ecosystem: Host-associated > Mammals > Digestive system > Stomach >... | reverse complement strand
CATCGCAGAAGAGAACTAAGTCTACAGCGTAAAAGAAATGCAAGACTTGAGAATCAAATACAGCAAATGATGGTGCTTAAAGCAAAGTACGAGGCACTTAAGGATATAAAAGGGGAGCAGTAATGGGAGATTGGGAACAAAAACTTTTTGATAAAATCAAAAATCAAGAAAAACTTGATTACAATGAGCTGCAAGCTATTGAAAGGCTTTTAAGATTGCAATCATTGCATAATGAACTTTTAAATACTCAAATTGGAATTGTTCCCAATAAGCTTAAACTTGAATATGCTGATAAGTATATTCCACGATAAAGGAGGCATATTATGTATGAGACAATTTTTCAAAGAATCAAAATGGCAGACTTTCCAATTGAGTGTAGGGCTGCATATGCCTTCGCAAAGTACAAACATAAACAGACTGGAGCCGTAAGAAAAGGTTCTGGGCTGCCATATTTTGTTCACCCAAAAGGTGTTGCTATGATTGTACTTGAAAATGGTGGAACTATCGATCAGATAAATGCCGCCTTACTTCATGACACGCTTGAAGATACTGAAACATCTTCATTGGAACTCAGAACTATTTTTGGTGACAATGTTGCTAAAATGGTTTGGGAACTTACAAATTCGAAATTTGACGTAGAGAAACTTGGCAAAGAAGCATATATGAGCGAGAAACTTACTCGCATTTCCGAAGATGCTCTTTTTGTTAAGCTTGCAGATATGTTATACAATATAAACGACCAACCTCAGGACAAAGCATATGTACGTATGCTTAAAAACACTTCAGACTTAGTTATGGCAAGAGACTTGTCGGAACAAACCAAGAAATTGGCTTATCAAGTTTTTGCCAGTTAGGAGGTAATATGGAAAACAAATATTATAATGCTTTAATAGACTATGTATCAAAACACCCAAAGGATTATGATAAGAAGCTTTTGAAAGCTCCTTACAACCTTAAAAATATAACAACATTTACAGAGCACCCAAATTGGAAAATGTTTAATTACAATTTGTTTGAATCTGATTTAGATAACAATGTTGTAAAAGCTTGTCGTGGTTCTATTTTGGAAATACTTGACGATGGAACTGTAAATGTTATTTGTGCACCATACACAAAGTTCTTTGATATAAACGATCCTCACGCAGACATAATCAATTGGGATTCTAAGAAACTCAAGTGTGAGGAAAAAATAGATGGACAACTTATAAAGATGTTCAAATATAAAGGCGAGGACTTCTGGGTAACAAACGGAGGAACTGGCTTGAATACTCCTCTTGATTATGCTACTGACACTATCGAAAATTACAAGCAGCTCGTATCAGTTGCTCTTGGCGGAGTATGTGGAAATTTTCCTAAAGGTTATAATACAGAAGATTTCAAAGTAAGTATGCGTTCAAAAGGAAAATTTGCCTGTGTTGATTTTGGAAATGAAGATTTCCATGTTGATGCAGATTGGGTAAAGGCTATACCTGACGGTTGGACTTTAATGTTCGAACTTACTTCTCCTCAGAACCGTATCATTGTTAAATACAATGAAATAAAAATATGGTTTCACGGTGCTCGTGATCCTAATGGTGTTGAGCATTCACCTGAAGAAGTAAAGGAAATGTTTGGAATACCTTATGATATTCCTAAACGTTACAACCTTTCAAAGAAGGAAGATATTCTCGCAGCTCTTGCAAAGTTCAAAGGAGAAGAGCAGGAAGGTTTCGTTGTAGTAGATGAAGAGAATTGGACTCGCGTAAAAATGAAGTCACCTTCTTATTTGGCTTTGAAATATGTTCGTGACAACGATACACCTGAAGGAATTTGGCGTCTTTGTGTTGACGAGAATCACGACGATTTCCCAGAGCTCAAAGAGAAAACAGACGCTCAGGTAAAAGAAATAAATAAGTTCAACAAAGAGTTCCTTGCAACTATGGCTTATGCTTCAGATGTTTGGTTGAATGACTACAAGAAAAATCGTAAAGAATTTGCTCTTTGGGTAAATGAGCAGGTTGCTCCAAATCTCCGCCCTATCTATTTTAAGGCGATAGATCACGACCCAAAAGAATATCTCAAAATATATTGGGATTTCTTGAAACAGAAGAAAGACGGATACAAAGAATATATTGAAGTTTTAAAAAGCTTGGAGGCATAAATGGACAAAAAAGCAATGTTTCTAAAAGCGGTAGCACGTTTGCAAAACGCAATGTCTATCGAAGATACAAAAACAAGATTGTTTGAGAAAGCTCTTGATGATGGAAGCGGTGAAACTCGGATTTTCGATTTTACTATTTCACACACTTGCTACGAAGCAACTCTTGATATTTTGTATTTGCTGTTTCCAAATATAAAACCAGAAGTGATCGCCGACTACTTCTCTTGGTATATTTATGAAACTCCAGGTATGGATAATCCTTATATCGAAATAAAGGACGAGAAAGGAAAGCCAAAAAAGAGATTTGAAATAAATACACCAGAATCAATTTATGAATTCTTGGAGCAGTATGACAAAACCGAATAAGTTTTACAAAGGGCTGGTAAATTCAATCCCAGCCCTTAAAGACGCTACATTAGAACAAATTCCAAAGGTTTTATTTTCTCTTTTGAAAAACACTTCAAGTGATTTAACTAAAACTCAAATAAATGAAGTCAAAACATTTATATCAGTTGTTAAATCCAAAAAGACAAAAGACGATGCCTTGATAACTCTTTATGATTATGCTCTTCAAAGTGAAGGTATGTTTACGGGCAAAACAGCAGAAAGAAAATCTTGGTTCAAGGGTACTGCTATTGGCGGTATGGAATGCAGCAATCCAAATAGATAATGAAAAACAAATTAAAATATATTACAAAGCATATAAGTAATTTATATCCAACTGATTGTGGCGCCATCAATATTTGGGAATCGGATGGAGTTAAGCTTGTAGACATTGAATGGAGCGATGGTGTATCTGCTTTTGTTTTAGAAGATGTTATGCAGCTTATTAAAGAAAAAGGTTCTGTAACAAAATCAGAGCTTATTGATTATTGTTTACCTCGTTAGGAGTAATTATGGGAATGGATTTGAATTTACATGAAGAAGAGTATGAAGATGAAGCATTAAAGGCTCTTCTTACATCAAAAGAAATAAGAATACAAATTCTCGAAAATGAAAACAAAGAACTAAAAAAGCTTTTTCAAGATTTCAGAAAAGAACTTGTTGAAGCGACTAGCTTATACCTTGGTGGAGGCTATTTGATAAACGTAGGTGAAATCAATGGTGTATATAATAAATTTGCAAAGAAAATTGGTCTTCAAGAAGTTATAGGTGCTACAAAAATGTAGAGGTAAATTATGGGAAAAATATATATAAGCGTTGGAATATCTGGCTCGGGAAAAAGTAGATTTGCAGAAACTTTTTGCAAAACTTCCGAAGCTATAGAGCTTAATGCAGATAACTATCGAAAAGCACTTGGCAAAGGTGTGAACGACCAGGATATAAACAAAGTTGTTTTTGAAGAAATTGATAAAGCAATGGTAATGTATCTTGCAGGAGGTTATTCTGTATTTATCTCAAACACAAATCTTCACGCAGAAAAAATAAAGGAACTTGCAGAAAGATTCCCGTTTAATGACGTAGAAGTATTTTTAATGACAGATAGCCGCAACAAGGAACTTTGCTGGAGCCGTATTCAGAAAGATCTTGCAGACGGAAAAGATCGTTCAAATGTTCCTCGTGAAGTACTTGAAAGACAGTATAATAACTTCATAAGATTTAATACAGTTTCTTTGGCTATGGTTGACAACATTAATCTCTATGAAGTTGACACAAATTCATATATCACTAAAATTAACTAAAAGTTATTTTTAAGTGGAGAATATATGAAAAAAATTTTTGCTTTAATTATTGTTCTTGCAGGTATGTTGGTTTTAAGTAGCAGCAATTATAAACACTCTTGCTATAGTGTAAAATGTGCTAAATGTGTTGAAACAGCAAAGAAGTGGCCAGGACATTATATAAATATAGCTTGGAGAGCAACAGATCCATATAAAATAGAAGGAGATAAAGTATATGCAAAATACAAATGTGCAGGTGGACACGAGTATTGGGCAGAACTTAAATAAAATATGGCAGATATAACTTTTGAAATTAAAAAGCATATCGGTAATTTAACCGAAAATGAAGAAGGTCTTTGGAATACAGAATTTAATGTTATTTCTTGGAATGGGGCAGCTCCAAAACTTGATATAAGACCTTGGAGCCCAGACCACAAAAAATGTGGAAAAGGAATTACATTGACTGGAGAAGAAGGAAAGAAACTTCGTGATATCCTTAATGGATTTAATGATGAAGGTTTATACGATGAAAACGGGGAAATAATTTTCTAAAAATTTGAAACTGGAATGTCTGCACCTAATATATGAATTGTTGATTCTGCAGGCATTCTTAGTTTTGCAAAATATTCAAACAAAGTGTTAATCATAAGATTTTTTAGTTCATCACTAAATCCAAATCTTTCACTTTGCTCTTCTATTATTTCAACAGCATCAGTTATGGATATATCATCTTTGTATGAAATCCAATCACAAAGCATTTCAATAATATCAATGAGATTCATATCACTTACTCCATTTATAAAATGTTCTGGGTGATGTCTGTTATTTTTGTAATGCATTTCAAAAACCATTTTGTTTCTTCTAGCCTTTTCAAAATATTCTTGGGTTCCATAAGTATATTTTGGCTCTTTATCCATAGCCTCCCAAAATGGTAGTTCTTTTTCCAATTTGGACTTATCATGGTTTTTGAGTCTTTGTTGTAATTCTTCTATGAGGACCTTAAGCTTTTCTTGAACGCTTTTTATATGGCTTTTGATGCAGATCTCTGTATCTGTTTCCATATTCCCACAAATTTTATCTTAATAATATAGTATATCAGAAAAAAGTTTAATATAATTTTATTTCTATTTACTATTTTAAAAAAGATAAAGAAGACTAGAAGCAATATGCAATTTAACCATTTAAAAATAAAAGAAAAAATTACTCAAGAATTCAAAAAAAAATACATAGATAACTTCTACAAAGCTCTTTTAATTGTTGTAAGTATAATAAGTATTGTTGAAATATTTATAGGTATTACAATTATGAACAATGGAGGTGAGCCATATGAAATATTTATTGCGGCTACTCCAGCTTTGTTGAATTTTACTGGGTATTTCGTTTCGTCGTATCTAAATAAAAACGCTAATAGTATAAACAAACAAATAGATATACTCTCTTCATACTACTTATTTGCTTGTGCGGTCTATTGTTTTTTTACAATAAGATTTGATTTTCTTATAGTTACTGTACTAGCTCAAATAATTATATTAATACCATTTGATAAGAAAACACTTTTTAAAAATTTTATGGCTGGTATATTGCTTATAATAATATATACAACTTATCAAGTACTTATGCATAAATTTAAAGTATTAAGTGCATACCCTTCAAATCCAAAAGTTTACATATTTATAAGTAGTATAGTTCTTTCTATTTATATAGCAATGTACTTTACTTGCAAAGAAATACAAAAACTTATTTATATAATATCAGAAAAGGTAGTTGAATCTGTAATAGATGCTGATAATGCAAGTAATAAACTTATGTATGACCATCTTACAAATTTATTTAACGAAGTAAAACTTTTGAATGATATAAAAGAAATTGATTATAAGTCAATTGCTTATATTGATATAGATGATTTTAAATCAATAAATGACACATATGGGCATGATATCGGAGATAAAACTTTAATAAAATTTGCAGAATCTTTTTCTGGAAAACATTGTGTTTTATACAGAATTCACGGAGACGAATTTGTTGTTTTATCTCATTTTGTTAAAGAAGAACTTAAAAAATATTTGGAATTAAAACAATTAATATTCCTACAGAAAATGGTTAATGAACTTGGATTTGAAGCAACAGTTTCCATAGGAATTACTGATTTTGAGTCAAATGAAAATATAGTAAAGAAAGCAGATGAATTATTATATAACTCTAAGAAAAATGGTAAAAATATAATAACCATTAGTTAGTTTCTTTTGCCATCTTATAAAAATGTTGACTTTTAAGCCAAAAAATGGTATAATTTTTATATAAGGAAAAAAAATGAATGTAGCTCTTTTTACAGCAATTAATGCTGCTAATACAATAAATACAATTAATTTACTTAATATGAAACGGCAACGTCGTTTGCGTATGCTTATGGAAGAAGAAGAGGAAGAGGAAATAAAAAGGAAGAAAAAATTAAAAGAAAAAAAGAGGTAGTAAATGAATAAAACAGTTGCGCAATTATGCGATGAACTTACGCAACTTTGTCACCAAGGATATGCGCAGGTTCCAGTAACAATAAGTATTGGAGATAAACATTATGGTATTGATGTTAAACTTATGAATAAGACTGCACATATTCGCCCAATACCACATAAGGAGAAAAATAAAAAATGATTTTTAATTACAAATCAACAGACTCAGAAGAAGTAATAAAAGCTACTTTTAAAACACAAAGAACAATACTTGGAATTCTTTGTTTTATTCTTTATCCTGCTGCAATTCTTTTTGGACTTTTAGCAGGAAAAGCAAATCCACCGCAATGGTGGCATTCAATTTCTGATACATATTATGCATCATCAAAAGGTATGATGATTGGTGTATTATTCTTGGCAGCATATTATTTCTTTACATATAGAGGATATGACTGGAGAGACAGACTTGTAAACTGGATTTCTTCATTCTCTGCATTAGGTGTTATATTCTTTCCAAACAGAGGATATGATGGGCTTATAAATTTTGGAGAATATGCAAATGTATGTTCTATAATACATAATGCTTCTGCTACAATTTTGTTTGCTTCATTCTTCTTTAATTGCATTTACTTATTCTGCTTAGGAGATAAAACTAATCCACAGAAAAAGAAAAAGAACATCTGTTTTAAGAGTTCTGCAGTTGGAATTTTAATTGGTGTAGTTATTCTTATAATGGCTACTGTAGGTCTTATTCCACATTATTATGTTGGAATTTCAGAGTTTATAATGCTTATCGCTTATTCATTTGCGTGGTTTGTAAAGTCTGGAGCAATTATAAAAGATAATTAAAAGAAATAAACATTGCATAAAATCCTAGGGCGCTTGTGAATCAAGGTCTTAGGTAGGAGATATATATGCGTGATGTTTTTGATGATATGTTCGACGCAGTGTTTGGTCGTTCATTCAAGTTTTTCCCAACTGATGATGGTTTCACAGTAGAAAAGAAATACTGTGTTCCACCTTTTCCACCTGTAGAGGTAAAAGCAAATGACAACGGAATGTTGTTTAGATTTAACGTCGCAGGTTACAAGAAAGAAGATTTAAAGATTGACTTTGAGAGAAGTAGTCTTATTCTTTCTACTTCTGAAACCTTTAAGGAACCAGAAGAGGAAAAAGACGTTGTGGTGTCAACTATCAAAACACCTGCTTTTAGGTATGGATATAGCATACCTATTACAAAGCTCGATACCGAAAAAACTTCAGCAAAACTTGAAGATGGTATCCTAACAATCACAATTCCACCTCTTGAAGAGGCAAAGAAAAAGAAATCTCTTATTGAAATAAGATAACAGTGATTGACGGAAGGCTCCCTTTGTGGAGCCTTCTTTCGTTTAGCCTAAAATTTTTTGCACCCTGCTGAAATAGTATTTTCGGTGTATAATATATATAGATTATAGGAAATAAGGAGTTATATATGAGATTTTTTGGAAGTTGGATTAAATGGGGATTTGTTATATTTGTAATCGCTATGATTTTGGCAAATATATTTTTCGATCTTACTTGGTTCCATTCAAGAAGTGAAATTCCAACATCATCACTTTGTCTTGGATTAGTTGGTGGTTTCCTCAGTGCAATTCATGATGCCTCTAATGGTTACAATTAATATTTTTTCTCGAATATAAAAACTTTTGCACCCTGCTCAAATAGTATTTTCGTGGTATAATTATATATAAGGGAAAATTTATGAATATTGATTATAAAAATTATAAGGTATATATCTATACCCAAAAAGAATTAAGTAAAAAATTCACAAAAAGAACTCTCTCAAAATACGGTAAAAAACTCGCTTTCCTTTATCAGAATTGTTTTGAGATCGGAAGATTAACCGACGAAGAAATAGAAGAACAATTCTGGCTTTTTAATGGTCTTGAAACTTATGAAGATTTTGAAGAACTTTGTTCATTGTATAGGCTTGATTTATACACAACATTGTTTGGTGGAAAAATTGTTGGTGAAGAAATATTGGATATTCTTGAAAAAACAAGATGTGCAATAAGTGATACATTCAGCGTTCAAAAACTCAAATCAGAAAGTTCAAAAGATTTGATAAAAGAAAGTCTTGGAAGAATCATAGAACTTACAAATAGTGATGATATCGATATATCTCTTTTCTTTCAGGAAAAACCATTTCCATTAACAGATTTAGTAGACGAATGTGAAACTCTTTATGAAAACGAAGAAAATCTTCGTGCATATATGAAGTTTTATAATTTATATAAAAAGTTGTTTCAGTATTATATTGAAATAACTCATGTGAAAACAGATTTTATAAATCTTACAAAAAAGTCTTTGATAAATGACCAACTTTATGGAGCTGTTGGTGGATATGACAGTATAAGAAGAATAATAAAAACTTGTCCTTCTTCTGCTGTAGAAAATTTAAGATTTTATAAAAATAACCCACTCACAGATACAATGAGCAAAACAAAATTCAAACTTATCTGTGAAGAAATAATTGGTAAAGACAAAGATCTTGGAGAATTTGAAATTGTAAGAGATTTTGTAAAGGGCAAAACAGTTGATTTGGAAGAAGTGAAAAAGCTTGTAATTCCTTGTCTTGAAAATGGTATTATAAATTTATTATGTTTGAAGCATAATATAAATCTAATTCCAGACGACAAAAGAAATCTGAAAAGAGCAGAAACACTTCTTGAAGAAGCAGAAGAAATTTTAAAATATTCAGAAACAAAATATGAATAAAGTAAAAGTTTTAATAGATTTATTTACACGAAAATTAATACTTCAAGAACATCTTGGTTACGATACTGGAAGTGATCCAGATCTTATTTGCCAAGGTGGTTCATCTGATAGATGCCCTATAAATAATTATTATAAAAAAGTACATAATATTGAAGAACCATTTACTAAAGAATCACTAAAATTTGCATTATGTGATGTCGATCATTCAGATTGTTGGAGAGTATCTAAGTTTCTTTTAATGAATGATTTTAAATTTTCAGACAAAATGGCAGACAAATATTTATATACTTGCGAAGGACATTCTTGTATTGGTGCTTGTGTAAATATGCAATTATTAAATAAACTTAAAAAACGTATTTTTCATACTAGGGAAACAAAAATATAATGAATATAAAAGAACTCGAAGAAAAAATAAAAAAATGTAATGAAGAATATTATGATGGAGGAGAAATAATTTCTGATGTCGAATATGATAAATTGATAGCAGAACTTAGAGCACTCGATCCAAATAATCCATTACTTGATACAGTTATTGATAATGTTCGCGATATTGAAGGTTTTGAAAAAAAGAAGTTACCAGTTACAATGGGAACTTTGAAAAAATGTCAGAACGAAAAAGAAATATTTGATATATTTAAAAAGCTAGGAAATAATAAATATCTTCTCGAATTAAAAATTGACGGAAATGGTCAATTACTCTGTTGTGATTATGGTAGTTTATCTCTTGTAATTTCAAGAGGAAACGCAACAAACGGTTTTGACATGACCAAAAACTTTATAAAAATTCCATTTAGAAAAAATTCAAACCCTATAGTTCTTGAAAATGGTATGCCATTTTCTGGATTTATTCGTGGTGAAGTATATATGTCTAACGAAACATTCAATAAAAAATATTCAAAGCAAATGAAAAATCAAAGAGCTGCTGCCGCAGGTATAATGAAAAGACTTGATGGTGATGGCTGTGAAGATTTAAATTTTATTGCTTATGATGTTTTTAACGATTATTTTGCAGACAAAACAGAAAAGGATAAACTTTTATTCCTTATAAATAATGGATTTACAGTTCCAACATTTAAAGAAGTTTCTTCTGCTGAAGAAATGATAGAATGGAGAAAAGAAGTTTCTCAAACAAGAGACAAGCTTCAATACCCAATTGATGGAATTGTAGCAAAATCTCAAAAAGTTGATTACGAAGATTTAAGTAGAGTTACTCCATTAAAGAACTTTGCAATTAAATTTGATCTCGATTATGCTATTTCAAAAATAATAGACATAGAATGGAGTTTCAAGGGTAGTATATTGGCACCCGTTGCAATAATTGAGCCAGTAGAACTTAATGGAACTACAGTTTCAAGAGCATCATTACATAATGTAAATATTATGGAAAGACTTGGGGTTGAAATTGGTAAACATGCCATGATAACAAAACGAGGAGAAATAATACCTAAAGTTGAAAAAATAATAGATTAAATTATGAAAAAGCCTAATATCAAAGCGGTAAAAATAAAATCTCTTGATTGGTATAATGAAAATAAAAATGAATATGGTGAAGTGCCTGTTCGATTTAATTTTGTTAAAGAAATGGCAAGATTTTGTGGTAAAACTTTGAAAGTAAGAGTAATTGGTAGTTATAATGATTTTCTTTTATGGGAGAAACCTGGTATTAAAGATACTGGATTTTCTTGGTCTGAACAAATGTTTGAAAAAATTTATCTATCATATAGAGCAATGAAAATATGAAAATATGAAAATCAAAGTCGGCTATAGAGTAAAAATAAAATCTTTAAAATGGTATGAAACAAATAAAAATGAATATGGTGAAGTACCTGTTCCATGTAAATTTGTTTCACAAATGTCACAATATTGTAGTAAGATTTTAAAAGTAATAGATATTGAAGGACATGTAATTAGATTATATAGAAATGGTAATATAGATTCTGGGTTTGTTTGGTCAGAACAAATGTTTGAAAAAGTTTATCCATGCAGAGCAATGAAAATATGAAATCAAAATATAAAGTTGGTGATAAAGTAAAAATAAAATCTCTAAAATGGTATGAAGCAAACAAAGATCCATTTAGTGAAACTGTTTATGTACCATGCCATTTTACTAAAAATATGGCAGAATGTTGTGGGAAAATTTTTACTATTAAATTTGTAGAATTTCATCATACGGAAGAATTTTATATATATCATTTAAAAGAAAACCATTATAATTGGTCAGAACAAATGTTTGAGCCAAGTACAAGGATGGCAAAAATATGAAAGACAATTTTTATCATTTAGTTGGTGATAAAGTAAAAATAAAATCTATCAAATGGTATAATGAAAACAATGTCAATGGGATAGTACCATGTTATTTTTCTTTTGTTATGCCAATGAGTAGATTTTGTGGTAAAACTTTTAAAATAATAAATGTCGATGGAGAAGATGTTACATTAGATTTCATATCTCCTGAAGATGCAAGATATGATTATAAATATTATGTTAGGCTTAGAGATTTTAAACCAATTACTTGGTATTCTTTTAGTGAAGACATGTTTGATGATATTGTGCAAAAAAGAAGCATAAAGATATGAAAAATTATAGAATAGGTCAAAAAGTAAAAATAAAATCTCTCGAATGGTATTATAAAAATAAAGGAATAGGTGGAAGCGTTCCTACATATTTCAATTTTACACCTGAGATGACAAGATTTTGTGGAAAAACTTTTAAAATAACTTTTATTGAATCAGCATTCATACGGTTAGATTATTTAAACGAAAGGCAAAAAAATGAATGTAATAATACTTATGGAATGGCGCCTGGAGCATCTGTAAGTAGATATTCTTTTAGTGAAGACATGTTTGAAAAATATTTAAATAGAAATATAAGGATTTAATAATGTTTCGTATAGGAGACAAGGTTAGAATTCAACCAAAAGAATGGTATGAAAAATATAAAAATGAACTATTCAGAGTTGACAAAATTAACGGAAATAAACTTATACTTTCATTTGTTAGCCCAATGACTCCATTTCTTGGAGAAGCTGCAGTAATTAAAGATGTTTGTAAATATGAATATAGTGTTGATGAAAAACCAAAAACATATTATCATTTAGATTTTTTTAAAAAAGAATTAAATGATCTTAATTTTGATGGTTCAAGATATCGTTTTAAATTTGTAGACGAAATGCTTGTTCAAAGCCTAAGACAGATTATAAAAATTTAGGAGATATAGATATGAAGGAAATTATTTGTGAAAACATAAGAAAAGGTTACATTGGGAAAAAGGTTTATGACGATGAAGGAATTGAATACGTTCAGGTTTCTCGTGGTAAGCCAAAAGGATATTTTGTAGCTAAAAAAGTTGGCGATACTGTTGCGTTTGGTTTTTCTTCAGTAGATGGAAGAGAAAACTCAGATGGAACTTATGATAAGTTTGACAAAAAGACTGGTTATGATAAAGCCGTTGAAAAACTTGAAGCACAGAATTTTGAAATTCCAACAAAATTTATGCAGCAGTTTAAACATTTCTTTAACAGAGCACACAGCTACTTTAAAGTTGAAAATTCAAAAGTTGAAAAGAATGAAAGAGATATTCTTGAGCAGAAATGTTATGAAATGATTGCAAGCACTTTCCGTGGAAAGGACGAAGGAAATGCAAAAGCAAAACATCTTTTTGAAGCAATGATACATGCTACCGCAGAAAAAGAAATAAAACCAAAAAAGACAAAGAGGAAGTAATGATTGCCTTTTATAAATTAACAGAAGCAGAATTAAAAGATTATAAAGATGGGAAAACTATAGCGATTCCAGCAAAGGATCCTTATAATCTTTTCCCAATTGCAAAAGCTAATGAATTTGTAGATTTTGCAGTATATGATTTCAAAGATTTAAAATGTTATTCATATGACTGTCTTCTTTTAAAGGACAAAAAAGAAAATAAATATCTGTTAATTGCTTCTTTATTTAGAGAATTAGAATGTGAGGAATTAGAATAATGGTTGTTTCTGAATTAAATAAAAAGCATAATTGGCATATTCCAGAAAAATGTCCTGTATGTGGAGCAGACTTTGTTGTAGACGAATCGTCTGGTACTATTTTTTGTCCTTATCCAGATTGCGAACAAAAGTTGAAACATCAATTTGAAAGGTTTTTTGATGTACTTGATATAAAAGGTGGTGGACCCGCTTTTATTGACAAAATTACTAAAGCAGGTTATAATATATTAAGATTTTCAGAAAATTGTAAAAATCCAACAAAAGATTTTATAGACGAAGTGAAAGTCTGTGCTGGTGGGGTAAATGGCGAAAAAATAATAAACGCCACAAGAGAAAAGATTGTCCCACTAGAAAACTCAAAACTTTTTGCAATATTTGATGCAGACGGTTTTGATGTTAAAAAACTTGCAGTATTTGATAACATCCCCATAGAAGAGCTACTCACATATAAAGAAAAAGATTTTATGAATTTTGATGGATTTGCAGAGATCAGTTCTTCTTCATTCGTTGAGTTTATAAAAAATAACAAAGAAAAAATAAAAAAAGCAATAGATATCTTTGGTGTAAAAACCATTGAGAAAAAGTCTACTGATAATTCTTATACATTTTGTTTTACTGGTGCTGGTTGTTTCCCGCGTTCTAAACTTTCTGAAATAGCAGAAAGCAGAGGACATAAGGTTTCGTCTTCTGTATCTTCTAAAACAAGTTTCGTTGTTTCTGATGATATAGATTCAACATCTTCTAAAATGGTAAAAGCAAAGCAATTAGGAATTCCAGTAATATCATCTAAAAAATTTTGCGAGATAATGGAATATGAAGAAAATAGTTTATAAACCATATTGTGATAAAGTAAAAACTTTTGGTAGTTCTTTTGGAATAGAAATAAACGATCAAGATTTCTTTAAAAAAAGAACAATAATAAAAAAAATAAAATCTAAAGTTTTCAATAAAGCGGAACCAAAAAATTTTAACTATTTTGCAAATGTTATGATTTATGTTGGTCTTGAAATTGAAATGCTTAAAGAATTTTTTCCTTTAAGCTTTGAAAAGATTAAAAATGATTATGAAGAATTTTTACCTCGTCAAAGCATATATGATTTTAAATCTAACGAAGACAAAATAAGATTTGCTTATGTACCAAAAGACAGAATTTTCAAAAAGAGGCTTACTCTTAATGAATACAAATCACATGTAAATAGTCTTTATAGAACTTTCTCTGAAAGATTTAATAAAGATTTTTTGCAGTTTGGCGGTTACTTCTTAAGTGAAGATGGCAGTTATATAACTGACAAAAATAAGAACAAAAACGGAGAGTACAGAAGAATTTCACTTACTGATGCTTGGTTGATCGAACAATAAAATACTTGACAAAAAATCCAAAAAATGTTATAATATATACATAAGGAAGAAAAAAATGGAGTTTAATTTTTTAAAAGAAATCCCTAAAGAGTTAAATTCAAATGTATACAATACATTTGGAATTAAGAACGGTAAATTTTTCGTTTCTTACGAAAACGAAATTATTTTGGTTTACGACGATCTCTTGTCAAGACAGGAGAACGATGTAATTTCTCTTTATCAAAGATATGATTTCAAGAAAGCATTTGAAAATCATCTTTCTGCAAATGTTGCTGATGCTCCTGTTAGTATTGGTAATATTACTGAAGTAATTGAAAAGAGTTTTACTTCTGCAGGAAAATTTGATGGTAAGAAATTGGTTGATCCAAGCCATGCCATTGGAAATGGAAACTGTGGTTATGCTTTCGTTCAGAAAGATGGAAAACTTTATCTTTCAGTTCCTTCAAAACAGATTATTGTTGTTTCTTGTCTTTGCAACAGCGATTTGGGTTTTGGAGTTAAAACAATCGATCTCAAAGGTGCTTTCCTTTTGAAAAATGTTTTCGGCGAATGCGAAGAAGTTGAAATGTTTGTTTCAAATTCTTATTTGAAATTTGTCGGAAATGGCAAAACTGTTTACTTGAAAACAAAATCATATAACGGTTCTTATTCAAAGCACACTGAAGTTTTCAAGATTATTGCCGCTTATCCAAAAACAGAACTTAACAAAGATATAATCGCCGCTGCTGTAAACGATTACAAATTTGACGATTTTATGAATACAGATATTGAAAGAATTCCAAATACAGCATATTCTTTCCATATTGATTCAGATAAAATGGATGCTGTTTGTGAAGATAGTGATTTCTCAAATAATTCATATCTTAATCACGGAAGGCAGGCTCCTTGCGATATAAATTTTGTTTCAAGCTTCGAGGTTCTCGACAAGCTTCTTAACATCTTTGATAAGGATCTTCAGTACATAACTGGTTATGATACTGAGCGTCGTATTGACGGTGTAGATCCTAATTGGTGGGATATTGGATATTCATTCTTCTCAAGTAATGAAAAACCTTATCTTGCTGCTTACATAGTATAAAATTATTAAGTCCGCAGAAATAGCGTTTGTATTTAACAACTATAGACCTTTGTTTCAGGGATTTTCGGATGTACCGTCATTGCGACCATGTGATCCGAGGCAGTTCCAAAAAACAACTATTGGGAGTTAGATTTAAACCTATTCTGCTGGCAAAGATAATATTATGAAGTTCTATGAAGCCTATCTTAACGAAGAGTTAAAATTCAATACAAGAAGCAAATCTCTCAACAAACTTTTTAGAAATCGTTTATCTTCGGTATATTCAGATGCTTATCTTGAAAAAATAGATAGAGTATTTGATAAAAATATTAAAATAAAAGAATTCGAAAAAACTTCAAATATAATGGCTTACACAAAAGGAACTGAAATCTATATAAGCGATAAGATTTATGATATTCCTACAGATCAAGCAGTAATATATCTTTTGCATGAATTAGTTCATGCTTTGTCAAATACATCTAAATTTAATGATTTAATTCAATTAAATTTAAGATTATCAAAACTTATAGAAAAGAACATAAAGAAAAATGATATCAATAAGTTTTTAACTGGAAAAGACCAAGATATTCATTCTAACTATAAAGAAGAAATTGTCAGTTATCTTATGAACAATAGTATTCAATGGAATATGGTTAATAAAGAATTCATAAAAGAATTTATTGATATCGTTTTCTCGACTGGAATATTTAATTCAAAATCTTCATTTTGGTTAAAAAGATTTCCAGACATAAAACTTTAATAATCTTTTCAAAAAAAAATTATTCTCAACAATAAGATTTTTTGCACCCTGTTAAATTAGTATTTTTGTTATATAATATACATAAGGAAGTAAAATAGTTATGACAGAATTAGACGAATCTAACCGTAAAAGATATCTCGAAATTGTTAGTAAAATTTGGGATCTCGACGAAAAGTCTATGGATTTTATTAAGGTAAGAACCACAGACGAATGGCAACCTGCTCCTGAATATCAGGAGTATCTTAAGGCTTTCAAGTATGAAAACCAAAGATACAGAATTCCTGTAGATTTCAAAAATCCAATGCTCTCAAAAGCAATCAAAGAATTTGACGAAAGCTACAGACTTTTTACAAGATATTTCAAAAGACCTTTGGAACAGATTTCTGTTTCCTATGAAGATTTCTTGAATAACAAAATTGTTTACAACAAGAATATTACAAAAATCAAAAAGGTTTTTGAAAAGTGGTACTTAGAACATTACGATTATTTCTGCCGCGAGGCTGGCGAGCATGATTTGCCTTATGAAACTGGCAGTCGATTAAGCGACGAAAAGAAGCTTGATTATATTAACAAATACATCACAAAGGCTTATGAAAAAATTGGTGAAAAGAAAAGACCTTCAAAAAATGGTCTTTCTTTGGTAATCAGTTTCAACCCTTGTGATTGGTTCTTGGCTTCTACATCTGAATCTCACTTCAGCTCTTGTTTCAATTTGAATGATATAAGAGGTGGTAGTGGATACAGATTCTCTCTTGGTCTTCCATTCCTTAACACAGATAAAAACAGATGTTTTGTTTATCTCACAAGAGGTGAAATGAAGGAATGGGAAGGTATTAAGGTAGAATCAGTTCTTGCAAGAACTTGGGCTTTCCTTGATACAGATAAGAGAGTTGATATCTGTAAATGGTATCCAAACGAAATATTTAATGCAGAAGCATTAAATATTGCTCTTAATCTCAAAATGTTCCGTAGTGGAGAAAACTTCAGAAGAGGTTTGTATCCTATTGAACCAATTTCAACAAAGACTGGTGCTATTATTTCTGTTTATAATGACCTTGGTCATTGGAAATTCGATAAAGAATCAGGAATGATTATTCACGAAGGAAATGGTAAAGACGGTCAGCAGGTTTTCACAAAACGCGGAACAAGGTTTGACGAAACAGGTGACAGTACTTACAATTTGAATCCTCCAAGTGCTCTTAAGTTTATCTATTCAAGATGGCTTAAAACTGGCTTAAGTCTTTCTAAAATGTTTACTACATACAGATGTAATATCTGTGGTTCAGAAGAAAAAGCTGGTTTCTTCAGAGATAATGATTTCTATTGTTATGATTGTTTCGAAGATCACAGAAAGAGATGTTCAAGATGTGGAAATGAATATTGGGAAGATTTTTCTAAACCTAAGAAAGCTCTTATCTTCAACAGAAACGGAGACAGAATGGATTTCTGTCCTCGTTGTGACGAGTATGCTAGACAACACATTTGTAGCATTTGTGGTACATACGATGAAGATGCAGTTACAGTAGATGGTAAGAGAGTTTGTAACTCTTGTATAAACAAACCATCATCAAAATATATAAGATGTTCAAACGGAAAGGTTATCTTGAAAGAAAATGCTTATATGGTTCTCGACAAAGAGAATAATAGAATTTTGATTCAGGAAAATCCAAACTTTGAATTCGACAACTGCGAAGATCATATGGGAGCAAACATTTCACCTATAATAATGAGGTACAGAAATGGAGCTATCATCTAACATTTATAAACTTTTTATAAATGTTTATAAAATGGAAGATCAATATGAATATCAAGATTTTGGATGCGTAAGTGTTTTCGTACCCAAAATCAAGATTGATTATAGTCTTATACCATTAAAACAGATCGACAAAAATTATTATGAAAGCCAAGTTTCTAAAGAAAAAGAAAATATTGGCGATTATAAAATTTCAAATGGTTCTTTCATAAGGAAAAGAAAAACAAAAAACTCAAGAACAATTGAAATTATTTTTTCTGCTTCTTCATTTGAAGAGGCTGAAAAAATAGGCTTAGAGATTTGCAGCAAAAAAATAAAATTTTTCCCATTCTTAATGAAGAGGAAATTGAAGAAAAGAATTGCTGTATTGAAAGCTCGGTAATTAGGACGATTCTTTCCGAGTTTTCAACTTCCTTAGGCTCGGATTGAAAAGTCCTTATTTTATAAATAGTGATTTAAAAAAGTTTTTATTTAAAAAAGTTTGGTTATTTGTTTAATTGACAAATTATTTAAAAAATGTTATAATATAGAAAAGGAGAAAAAAATATATGGTTAAAGTGATTGATTTCGGTTCAGCAAAAGTTTATCGTTCATACACAGACTCTCGTGCTGTTTTTGATGTTGTAGCTCCTGGCTACAGCGAATTCGGAGTAAAAGTAGCCTTCACAGACGGAGGTGAAACTGCAAAGATTATCGTAAACGGCGTTCACAAGTTCTCAAAAGACCCAGACAATCCTGAAAAGGTTTCAAAGTTGGCTTACGAGGGCGCAATCGACGAGACATTCAAGGTAACTATCACAAGCGATGACTTTGTTCGTCTTAACTCTGGAGACTTCGACTTCGATGCTCTTCGCTGGAAAGCAGAAAACGGTGTAGTTCGCATTGTTCTTCCTAAGACAGCTGTTGCTCGTGGTTCAGCAGTTGAGGAAACAAAAGGAGATGTAAACGCTCCTATCGCTGACGAAGCTAAGAAAGCTTAACGCTTCTCTTTAAAACAAAAGGCTGGTAAGTCCAGCCTTTTGTTATATTATCTATCTTTCTTTGAATAATTTTTTGATTTGTCGTACTTTCCAAATTTACCTTTTCGGAAAGCTCGCATATAATGCATTTTACACAAGTGGTGAGAATAATGAGGGTTCTTACATCCTGGAATTTTACAGTCAGTATATTGTAATGCATTAGGGTCTATCTTACAATGCTCTGCTCTTGAAACAACCTGCAGATTAGATTTTCTATTATCGTGTTTGTCCCCATTTTTATGATGTACTACTCTTGGATCACTTGGTGAAAGTCCCATAACTTCCCTTTGTTTCGGAAGCCAATGACCTTTTTCGCCATTTTTACCTTTTACCCACTCTCTATTATAATCATCAGGTCTTACATGTTTTGCTTCGTCTAGAAGTTCTTCAGGTAGTTTTACTTCTTCACTTAAAATTTCATTGAGTGTCATACAATTAACTTTTAAGTGAATAAGTAAAAAACTTGACAATTAAAAAAGAAATTTAATTGACAAAATTACTAAAAAATTGTATAATATATACATAAGGAAAAAAAATGGAAAATATTAAACTTTCACCAAGTAAGCTTAACAGATATCCAATTGATGTAAGAATGGTAGATATTACTGGCAAAACATCAGTTACGGTATCTTTTGAAGAAAAAATTGTAGACATTAAACTTGACGAAAAATCTTGTATCTTGCCTAAAAACAATTTTTTCAATAAGCATTATGAAGATCTTTTGAAAATCAAAAAACTTGGTTTTCCGAAATTAAGTCTTCATTGTATAATGGACAATCTTTTGAAAGACGAAGTTTTATATGTTTACGATATATGTTGTAATGATAATTTTTTCAGTTATAAAGATATTGAAAAATTATTTGAAAAAGCCAACACAACTTTCATAAAATGTTGTAAACCTATCGTAAGTGGAAAAATTGATTACAACGAATACTTAAGGAACAAAGGGGAAAAATTGGTTATGCTCAGACCAATGTGGTATCCTGCCGCAGATTTGTGGAAGGCCGCTACAGAAAATATAAACACTTTCTCTTTTGCGTTAGAGTAGTCATTGGGAGTATTCGAGGAATTCGAATATTCTGAATGTTTAAATTACTTAATCAAAAAAGATTTTGCCGATGAGCTTTTATTTATAGCAAAAGAGAAAGAACAAAGAGTGTTCATTGAGCTTACCAACGATGATCTTGAAAAAATAGATCATGGTTTTATTCTATTTAAAAAATACTTCGATATTGAAATATCTTATAAAGATTTTAGAGAAAATAAAATTACAATTGGAAAACAATCTTTTAAGTTATTTAAATATTTATTTCAAGACAAAAAATATTTAAAAAAGTACGGAAAAGAAAAACTAAAGCAGATTTCAGAAGAAATAGGAACTTACAAATTTCCTGACGAAGATTTGTATTTCTGTTTATCGCTTAACTATAACGATTTTCTTCTTGCTTCAACTTTAAATAATTGGACTTCTTGTATAAACCTTGTAGATGGCGATTACAAAAGAACAGTATTTGGAACTTTGTTTAACAAAGGAATGTTTGTAGTATTTATTACAGACTTAAAGCAAAAAGAATATAAAGAACTTAAAAGCTATAGAATGCTTTCAAGAAGTTTTGGGTTTGTTGGAACTGACGGAAAATTATATACAACTTTGTATTATCCAACAAGAACAAATTTTGTTTTTTCAAAAAGTGGAATTACATTAAATGCACCCGAAACTGAAGTAAGATCAAAATATTATTTTGATATTGTTCCTAATGATAAAGGAGCATTTGTATTCCCTTATATAGACAAAGGAAAAATAATAAAAGTTGGTTCTAGTTACGGATTTGCTACTGGATGTGGTTATGATAGATATGAAGCAAAAGTAATAGTCGATGGAGAGATCTTATTCTTTGATGATTATTTTTATTTCGGAAGCGAACAAAACAGAGTAAAGAAACATTGTGACGTTTGCTTTAGTGAGTATGGAATAATTAAAACAATCAATAATATAAATTATTGTAAAAGTTGTTTGCCAACACACAAAGAAACTTGTGTGAGGTGCGGACAATTAAAAAGTTGTAAAATAGATACAAATAATCAATATGTTTGTGATGATTGTTTAACGGAAGAAGATAACATATGCCCTGTTTGTGGAACAGTTTTTCTGAAAACAAGAATGCATACTTGTAAATTCTGCCGAAGTAAATATCTTGATGCTTTTGGAAGATATTTAATTTATGACAAAAAAAGAAAAAACACTTATACATATTCCAAACATCTTTTATTAAAGGAAGGTGATATAGAGCTTGCAGATGATTCTATAATTTGGGATGATGTTAGAGGTGAATATACAAAAAAGGAAGGATTAGAATAGATGAAAGAATTTTTAGAAGCTGACGAAAAAGAACTTTTATTAGATATTTTTCATATTTATTCTCCAACGAATGGAGAAGCATCATTAAGTTTGTTTCTTGCGAACTTTCTTGAAAAGAATGGAATAGATTTTGTAATGGATCAATATAACAATATATATTCCATGAAATATCCTGGAGAGCCAATTCTTTGTGCACATCAAGATTGCGTTGGTGATGCTCTTTGTGGAAGTCTTGTTGAGTTCATAGATATTTATGATCTTGATGGAGAAAAAATTCTTAAAGGAAATGGAAATATTGGAGCAGACGACAAAATCGGAATTTTCTTGATTTTACTTTATATGTTGAAAGTAAACAAAAACATAAACTTTGTTTTCTCGACTGGAGAAGAACATAGTGTTGCAACTGGAATCAAGACAATTGTAAACAATATAAAAGATACAGATGGATTTAAGAAAGCTCCATATTGTATAGTTCTTGACAGAAAGAACGGTGGAGATATCATCTGTGAAAAAAATAGCTTTGGAAGTAAAACTTTTGACGAAGCTCTTGAAAAAATTGGTTTGAAATATGGTTTTGTTTCAGTTCGCGGCGGAATGAGTGATACTGCAACATTTGCAGATTATATGAATGCTGCAAATTTAAGTGTTGGATATTACAACCCACATACAAAAACAGAATATGTTGTAATTTCTGAAATGCTGAATACATTTGACTATGTATGCGATTTGATAAAAAATTTGGATCGCACAATTCCATTCGAAGAAAAGAAACCAACAACTTACCCAGCATATGGTGGTTATAACAAGTACGGCGGAAATTCATATGACGATGATTTATATGGTGGTTCTTGGAATGGCTACGGAGCATATGGTGGTGGAAACTACGGAAACAATTATGGTGGTAAAAAAAAAGATGAAGTAAAACCAGCAGGTAGTCAAAAAGGTTACTACTATGCAAATGATTATGAAGAACTATATGATTAAAAGATTTCATATATTATAGCCTCCCTTGAGTCTCCTTATTGTAAAGTTAATTTACGATAAGGAGACTTTTTTTATGGCAGGAAATTTAAATAAAACCTGGAAACCAGATACAACAGTAGACATAAACGTTTTTGCAGGAACTAATCTTGATAATGTTGAATCAAACAGAAGGCAAAACGAAAACGAAGCATATAACACATACAAAAATACAACTTATGTTTTTGATGAAGGAAAAAAAGAATGGGTAGCAAATGAAGGAACTGTATTTGGTTCTGATTATGCCACAAGTTCTTCTATAAGAACTCATATGGATAGAGTTGGATTAATTAATAATGTAATGGGTGCTAGACTAAAAACAATAGACGGAACAGCTTTTGTTGGTTCAAACATTGAAGATAAATCTGTTTATAGTGCAGAAGCAAATGTTCGTGAAAATGGTTCTAACTTTAATAAAGGTAATGATCCAGAAGTTGAAGCAATGGCTATTGCGGCAGACCCAGCATCTGCACAAGCAGCTTCATCAGCAGCAGCAAAAGTTGATAGAAACTCTTCAAGAGTTCTTGATAGATCAATGTTCCTTAATAACCATAACTCTGATATCCTTGCAATAAGAGGTGGCTCTGGAGTTAATGACAAAACAGGAGAGTATAAGACACAGTAGGTATTAAAACAAAAAGTGTAGTGGATTCACCACCGCAATACCTAATAAATAAAAAAGGCTAACCAATTGGTTAGCCTTTTTTATTGTTATAAACTATCTGTTATGCAACAGAAACAGTTTCGTTATTCTTGTCGAGGGCACAATCAATGTTAATTTGCTCGATAGTTCCAACTGGAACACAAGAAATGTAAGCATTAATAATATCCTGCTGCAAGCTTTCAGGTGTGTTATTTGTAGAGTCGCAAGTAACTGTGAATCTTGAAATACCACCAACTGTCTTGTACTTCTGCATAATTGTATTAATAGTTGCATTAATATCTGACAAGTTCATGTCTGTAGAAGGCATGAAGATATATGAACTAAGTGCAGCTCTAAGATCCTTCTTAATCTGAATCATCATACGTCTTGTATGAACTTTTGTAAGAGTAGAATTCTTTCTCTGCATTGTCTTTTCACCATAGCAAACGATTGTTCCATCACCGTACTTAATGAATGGATTAATTCTGTTAGCTTCTGTGTAAAGTTCATCTCTATCTTGTCTTGTTGTAGGAGTTTCAATATCAACGATTGAAACAGCTCCGTAAAGATCACCAGCTGGTGCCTGCCAAGGTCCAACAGCTTTATCAACTTTACAGTACTGTGCAGCCATAAATACTGAAGGCATTGTCCATACGTATGACTGAGAATAAGAATCAAATGTCTTACCCCAAGGCCAGTATGTAGCTACATAAGTATTATCTGGTCCATTGCTTCTTCCGAAACCACGACCATTATGCCAATCAATTACAGCTTGTTTTGAAAGTCCGATAGGTGGGTCCATAATATAGATTGCATCGCCTCTTTCTTCACAACAAGCAAATGCAGCATCCTGTACTTCCATTGCTTCGTTACAATCTGGAGTAATAAGAATATGGAAGTCATAAAGATCCTTATTCATAATAAGTGAATTATCCTTATCAAGCTGATCGAGGAACAAATCTGAAGGATCTTCAACAATACCATCTGAACCGATAGCATAATCATAAAGATTATAATCATCATCAAGCATAGATTCTGTCTTTTCAACATCTGTATCCTGATTTGCCTTTCCAAGATAATATCTACCATCTTTAATTTCTACAATATTTGTATCAAAATCATTCTTAACAATTTCAACTTCAATATAAGCAGAGCCACCATTTTCTGTTGTTTCATTCATAATTCTATCGAAGCATTCATTTGATGTTGTATCATAAGATACATTTTCGAATGATTCAACCTGTGTATTTCCCTGGTATACAAGAATAGAATGAGAAGTATTAGCAGCTTTTGCTTCTTCCATTTCCTTTTCTTTATGTTCTATAAGTTCTGTATACTGAGTTACAGCTTCTGTACTTCTTGCAATAGAAGCATTCAAAGAATCAATTCTTGTTGGATCCTGCTGAGAAACTGGTTTATTAGTTTCTTCTGCAAGCTGTGCCTGAAGTGTAGCAAGCTGTTCTCTTTCATTGTAAAGATTTCCCTGAAGTTCTTCAATTGCGCTTACATAAACACTTTCTTTGTAAAGAGGGCTTACAAATGTTTTAACAACAACTGAAAGATCTGCAGTTCCAGTTCCCTTTTCCTTAGAAGAGAATACAACCATATCACGGTTAATTGCAGAAATTTTTGTATTACCATTAATAGTTTCAATTCCACCAAGAAGAGGAATTACATTATTAAAGTTTTCTGCTGCTGATGTAGGATCATCAAAAATATAAGAAGTTGTATCAGTTTCCAAAATTGCTGGAGGGTTAATATCTGCCAAATCATAGAAGAAGATATTTCCTTCTTTCAAAACAGACAATGAAATTGCATCTGTTCCTTCTACTGAAGAAACTTCTGTAAATCCATCAAATAAATAATCTCCATATTCTCCTTCATAATCCCAAGTTCCTACAGACTGACCATTACCAGTTGCAACTGTTCTAAGGAACAAGCTATTTCCAGATGCTTCAACATAGAAGTTATCAACTTTCTGTCCAACCATTTCTGGTTCTGGGTCTTTATTAACAACTAAAGAAATTGAACCATCTCTTTCTCCTTCAAGACCGAATACATTTTGGAAAACTTCTCCATCTTCTGCTGTTACAAAAAGATCTTTAATTGCTTCATAGCTTCCAGGTGCATCTGTTACTGCTGTCTGAAGACCAAACTTGAAACCAGCATCTGTAATTGTAGAAACAAATACAAACTTAGATGGAACATTTGTTTTTCCTTCTTTAAAGTAAACATATACACCAGATTCTCTAAGTTTTGTATTAAGAGCATCTACTACATTTGCATATGTATATGAACCAGGTGCGAATGAAATAGAAATTGGTGTTACTCTTTTTGTTGAATCATCAGTACCAATCTGTTCCATATATCCAACATAGATAGATTTTCCATTTTCATCTTCTACATTGAAAGCAAGGTCTGAATCTTTTACTATTACAGTTTTATATTCATAGTTATCAAAACCATCAATTGCTCCAACTGGAGCTGCAACAGAACCGAAAATATCAAGTTCGAATGTAGCATTTGAACCAGTTTCCAAAGCCTTATTAAGACGCTTTGCAAGTGTTTCAACTGTTGTTGTTGCACCAGCAGAAAGTACGATATAGTATGGATTAGCACTTACTTTAATGTCATTTACTTTGAAGTTGTATGAGAAAAGTCCAGATTTGCTAATTACTTCGCTTCCAGCTTTAATTTCCTTCCAGCCTTCTGTAGCTCCCATCTGCTTTGAGATCTGCTCATAAATCTTAGACATTGTCCACATACCATCTGGAGATCTAAGGAAAATTGTCTTTCTGTTTCCTGCTGTATTTTTAATATCAAAAACATAGTTTGAAGCTGTTTTGTATCCAGCAGTTCCTTTTGTAATATTGTTTGTTCTCTTGAATAATGTTCTACCATATCTGAATGGTACAGCATTTTTAACAACATACTTTGATGAAGACAAAGAGTTTTCATCACCAATTCTTATATAAAGAACTCCACCACCTGCAGAAAGAATATTTCTAACAGCCATAGCAGAATAAGTTCCCTTAATAGGATAACCAAATGTCTTTATGAAAGAATTGTAAGAATAAATTTCAGTAGGAACACCTACTGGTCCTTTTCTTGCATAACCAATAACACATACATTAGTACCAGTTGTTGTTGAAACATTGGTATAAGTTGTATTATCAATTTCATTTACATAAATACCAGGGCTTTTTGTTGCCATATATTTCTCCTTTATGGTATTATCTTTTCTGATGACTTATTCCGTATTTGGGGATAAGATAATATTATGAAGAAACTTACTAACGAAGAATTTAAAAATAGACTAAAAGGAATGTTCCTTAATTATGATATCTCAAAAGTTGAGTATATAAATATGCATACAAAAATCGAACTTATTTGTCCAGAACATGGAGAGTTTTTAATAAGACCAGATCATCTTTTAAGAGGAGAAGGCTGTCCAGAATGCGGTAAAGAAAAAAGTAAAATTTCCCGTTCTTTTACAAGACAGCAATTTATAAATAAGGCAAAAAAAATACTTGGCGAAAATTATGACTTCCGCCAAGTATTGTACGTAAATAACAAGACACCCGTAACAATAATCTGCAAAAAACATGGAGCTTTTAAAGCTCTTCCAATAAATATATTATCTTGGAAATGCAGGTGCCCAAAATGTAATTAATGAATTTTAATAATCTTATTCTTCTCCAATGTCTTTAGCTGTTCTTTAAGTTCTTCAGAAACTTCTTTAATTTCTTTTTCTCCATATGGATTAATAAAAATTTTATTTATTAAACTAAGTTTCTTACTTGTATTATTTGTGATCTTCATTACTATTCCTCCACGGATACTACATTAAGACGGATATCTCCAATTATACGATCTTTTATTTCTTTCATTGTATAATCTAAATATGCCCTCTGTATATTTAACTTTAATGTTTTCTTAAAAACCATATCTTCGTTTTCTACTTCTGACTTTCCATTAGGTTCTTCTATTGTAAAAGTAACCCATTGTCCATCTCTCATAGTTGCATATGGTCTTGCAAATGGTGCCTTCATTAATAATTCAATTGAAAATATATTTGCCTCTTCTTCTGTTAATGCATTTATTTCTATTGTATAATCAAGTGTTGCAATAAGAGGAGGTCTTTGAATTATATATCCACCGCTTTCAACTCTTAATGAACCAAACCCAAGCATTTGCTGATTATGATTTATATTAACAGATGATAATGTATAAGTAATAAGAGGACCTACTTTTTTACCGTTTCTGATATTTTCTAAAAATTTTGCAAAAGCTGCTGGTGTCTTTCCGTAAGCAACATATGGTCCATCATCTTTTCCTATATTATAATCACTGAGAATATCTTTTAATCCTTGTTCTACTACTTCTGTATAATTCTTAAAAATATCCTGCATTTATTACTCCATATTAATTTTAGAAAGCCCATAAGTAAGTTTTTGTACAAGCTGTTTAGCATCATTAGGAAGTGTATCAACAACAGCAAGATTTTCAAGTTTACCCATACATTTCCAACCTATATATTCATTTCCATAAGAATCATTTTCTGGAACAGCAGACACAACACTATAAACCCTTGCTCTATCAGTTATTATTACAAATCCAGCTTCAATAACATCGGATATATTCTTATAAATACTATTGTCTACATTTACTTCAAATGTATTCCCTTTTTTTAGTATTGTATGAAAATTATTTATAGAAGAAGCTGGTTCAGAATTTCCATCATACTCTAATCTTATAAAATCAGTTTGTTCTGAAATGCTATCTATCAATAATCTTACAGAACTATAATCTTCTAATTTTTCGTTAAATATTACTACTCCCAAAGGAGTAGTTGCCTTAAACATTCCATTACTTATTTCAATAAGCATTTCTTCTTTTGATACATTTCTTATTTTAAATGTACCAGAAATACTATCTTTTAAGTCTCTTATTGTATTTACCATTCTTTCAAAATTAAATATAAATTCCATATTCTCTTCTTTTTCCTGATACATTCCATCAAGAGAAAGATTTGGAACAAATGCATTTGTTTTATAAAGTGCTCTTAACTCAAAATGTGGTAAATAAACTCTATTAAGTGTATTATTGTAAATATCTGTTTTTGTAAGTTTTTTATCAAGTGGATATATAAATGCGCGTCTTCCAGTCTGCAAAATTGCAGTGTCATGTATGTTTGAGAAATATTGTTTTTGCGCAGCTGTCTGAAGCGAGTCTACATAATTAAATACTTGATTCTGTTCCATAAATTATCCTATAACCATAAATGGTTCGTCACAGCCTTTCCAATAATTAAGTGCTTGATTAATCATATCAGTTCCACGCTGGAACATTATATCTGCATTAAGTGTAAGAGCAAATATACCAGTCTGAACTGAAGCACCATATTGCCCACGAATTGCTGCCATTGTCTGCCAACATCTTCCAGTTACATAAAGCTTCATTTCTGGTGAAGCCATTGCTTCTTCAATAGAAATTGCAGATTTGTATTTAATACAAACATTTGTATATCTTGAAATATTATTTGGATAAATATAAATTCTTCTATTAAGAATTTCCCATTTTGGATCAAGACCAAGTGTTTGTTTAAAGTCTTGTATTGCCATAAGTGAGATATAAAAATCAGCTGCAATATTCTGACCTCTTGCTCCACCAGCACCGCCAAATAATGAATTAACAAGTGCAAGAGATACTATATCTTCAGTATCACCAAAATCAGCTCCAGCATAGAAATTCAATGGGAATATAGGTTTAAATATAATATCTACAATGTCTTTAGGAGTTCTTATAATAGAAGGAATCTTATATCCTTCTTTTGCATTACCTTCAAGTTTAACAGAATATGTAGAGAAATTTCCTTGATTATACCTGTTATAGTATTCTATACCTTCTTTAAGATAATCAAGCATCTGATCATCTGATATTTCCCAAATAAGATTTGGAGCACCAGAGTCTTTTCTTATCATTTCAAGATAAGAACTATAATCTATTTCTGCCTGATGAGGATCAGAACCTTGTGCTATTCTATTTCCGCCAAATAATTCATCAGCAGCATCTCCACCAACTTTTATATATGCGTCAGCACCTTTTGTTTCTGAAATTAATACTAATCTTCCAAGATTGTCTTTGTATATTTTAGCTATTCCCTTAGGGAATAAATCATTAAGATAATCAATTAATTCATCTATTGTAAAATCATTTTCAAATGTTATTTCTGTTTTGCCTTTATCTGTTGTTATTTCAAGAGTTTTACCTTCAAGTTCTATTACTTCATCATCTACAAATTCTTTTTCTCCAACTAAAATTGCTGGTGTTTCTCCATCTTCTCCAACAAGATCATCTTCTTTTGCTAGAGAAGTAAAGTAACACTTTCCTATCCAAGCTGGAGCAGTTCCATTTGAAGCAAAATAAAATCTTATAAAGAAGTTTTCTCCATCAAATGGGAATGTAGAAATTCTATCTCTAAATGTATATATATCATTTGACTGTTCATATGTTCCATCAGATTTTCTCCAAGAACCAGCCATATAATAGTAGAATTGATCTTTATAAGAAATAAGAGCATGAATATTATTTGAGCTTTCCATAATAAGCTCACTTCCTTCTGCTATATTATTTCCAGCAAATGAATAATCAATATATGGTTTTTCTGTTGTGTATTCTGTAAGTTGAGCTTCTGGAAGCTCAAAATCAAATCTGTGATATACCTTTGAATTTACTATAAATTCATCAAAACAATATTCATTATTTTGATGACCATATAATGATATTTCTTTTTCTATTGGTGTATTTGGTTGTTCAAGAACTGAGCAAAGTTTTAACTTTCCATTTATAAATATATAAATTACTGTTTTATCAAAATCTACTTCTATATTATCAAAATCAATACCATTGCTATTCCAGTCAACTATATATTCATTTTCAAATAATTTTACTTTAAGTTTTGAAACATTTTTTTCTGTAAAATGATAGAATGAAAAATTTCCTACTTCTGCAAGAAGTACTTCTTCTGTTGTTATATATCCATAAGATTTATAATTTTGTTCTGTATAAAGAAGTAAATCTGTTCCGTCTGTTCCATTAAGAAGCGAAATTCTTTCCTGTGTATTTGATGTAAAAATAAGTAATTCATCATTTTCTGAATCATATTCTGCTTCTGCAAAATATATAGAAGGATCCATTAAAAATGATACTTTATTTGCTAATTCTTTAAATGAAGTTGGACGTGTTAAATTAATTAATACATCTTGAGTTATATTATCATCTATAGAAACCTTAAAAGAAAAATCACCTTGATAAAATTCTAATTTAGGTTTGATAGCTATTATTTGTCTGCCATATCTAACAACTGGTTTAGTCCAAAAACTAATTCTTCCAGAATCTTCTAGTGGAAGAATGTTTTTTCCATTGAAAGAGAACTTATCACTTAGTTTTAAATTTGCTCCAAATTTTCCACCAGTTAAAAATTCTGGTTCTGTATTATAAATAGCTGTTTCATCATCAAGACAGTATTTTGCTTTATTTCCATCAAGTGCTGAATAAAATACCAAAAATGGCTGATATTTTCTGAGATAAACTTTATCTTCTATAGCCTCAAAATTATATGGCTCTTTCTCAGTTTTAAAAATATAGTTCTCAATCATAGAATTAACTTTTTTAAATAACTATCTCTGTTATTCTTTCCATTTCTTTTGGCTTATTTTTTACGTTTTTTATAAAAGGTTCTATTTTATAATCTTGTGCAACACCTCTTTTTATAGTATCATTATCCATTATTGGATCGTTTAGTTCAAAACTCAAACCACTTCCAAGTACTTCAAACTTAGAAGCATAAGCTATCGTTTGACCTTTTGGATTAACAAAATCACATTTCTTAAAAACTGATATTGTTGTTTCTACTATTTTTGCAAGCCTTTCTTTTTCATCTTTATCTTCTATTGGTAAATAGACATATTCTACCATTATTTCCTCCGAAATTTTAATTATTATAAAAACTTAAAAATATTTGTCAAGCTTTTGGAGTAAGATCTGAATTATATAAAGTAATATCATTAAATCCATTTTTTCTATAAATAGAAATTCTCAGTTTTGAATGTTTTAAAAGATATTTATTTCCTTTATCAATAAAGTCATAAAATATTCCTTCTTTTTTGTCTTTTGAAATTCTAAGAACACGACCAATTTTTTGTGTAGTTTGTGCAAGACCTTTATTTCCACTTGCCATTATAAGTACTTTCATATTTGTAATAGAAATTCCTTCATTTAAAATATTTGAACCTATAATTCTTTTTATTTTTCCTTCATTAAATTCTTTTAATATTCTCATTCTTTCACTAAGAGATGTTTCTCCTCTTATAAATACAGAATCTGGAATCATTTCCTCAAGTATTTTTCCGTGATCAAGATGTGTTACAAGAATTGCAACACCATCTTCATATGAGTTTGCTATTTCTGCTATTATATTATTTCTTTGACTATTATGAACAAGTTCAGAATCATATGCTGAAACATAATCAAATGTTTCCATACAATTTACTTCTACTAATTTTATTACTGGCTTTGCCATTACTTCATTTTCTACAAGCTCTTCTGATCCAACATCTATACAAGGAGAACCAAGAAACTGTCTTATTTTTGCATAATTCAAATAATTACCATTATTCGGAGAAGCCGAGAAACCATATTTAAGTGGGCATCCGAAAGCAGATAAAAACTCTTGGAATGTTGCTGCACTTGCACGATGGCACTCATCAATTATTACACAATCATATAAATTTAAATCTGGTATCTTTTTTACAGACTGAATTGTTGATACCATATTATATCCTTCTTTTCTGCCCTTACCGCAACACCATCCACAATCAAGCCCATATTTATTAAAATCTTCTGCAAGCTGCATAGCAAGCGTTGCTCTATCATTAAGTATCAAAGTTTTAAGCCCAGTTTTTTTCATAAATGCTGCCATTATATATGATTTACCAGCAGAAGTTGGAAGAACACAAAGTGCTGTATTTGTTTTTTGCATTGCTTGAAGTGTTCTTATCTGATGCTCTACATATTTAAAATTTGGATCAAATAATTCTCTTAATTCATCGTGTTCCCAAGGCTTATCTTGGAAATCAAAATGAGTTCTTTGGTCTTCAAAATCTTCTATTTCTATTCCATTTTCTTTAGAGAAAACCATTATCTCTTTACAAAATCCAGCAAAGCATACAAAGTTTCCAGGAGCCTTTTGAGATTCTTTTAAAAAATGAACCATCTTTTCTTTCATTGGGTCATACCCACCACGAGAAAAACATAAAGATGTATCTTTATATGTAAGAAATTTATTTATAGATTTTTCTTCAAATGAGTTTTTAAAATTAAGTATACATACTCTATCGGTAAGCCTTATTTTCATAATATTATTTATATATCAAATTATTTTTTTCAAGTCAATAAAAAAGCCAGTTATTTCTAACTGGCTTGATTTACTTTTTATTATTTACTTTTCTTTGTATCCTTGTTAGTAAATGTATCCGCCTCTCTAGCTCTTCTACTTCCATATTTCTTATTTGTAGAATTCTTAGTAAAGTGCCTAACAGCCATTTCTGTCATCATTGCATAAAACTGTTCTGGCTTCATAGAAGAGTGTTTTCTTCTAAGAGCAGCACCTGGATGCTTTCTTTTTTCAACAAGATACTCACGAATTCTCTTTCTTTCTGGAGCATATCCTGTTTCTTCAAGAAGTCTATTTGCAATTCTTGAAACAAGAACTTCTCTGTGCCAGTCATAATCTGGGTCTCTTTCATCTACATCATAAAGATGTTTATAATAAGAATCGTGATTGTAATAATTCTTATGCTTTCCCTGATCTGCTCTATGACCATTCTTATTTGGATCTTCTTTATGTCCGTTGTAATAAGGCTTATACTTACTAGCTTCTGCTAAAATAGTTGCCTGTTCAAATGTCATAAATTTCTCCTTAGTAATTAAATACTTTCTGTGTTGGTACAGAAGTATTTACAGAAGCTTCTCCTCCATCACCTTCTCCACTAGCTTCATCACTAGCAGATGCCTGATCTCCTTCAGAAGTTTCGTCAGAAGCATTTGTTTTTTCCGCTCCGATAATTCCAATATATTCATTAATTGAATTTTCAATTTCTTTTGGTAAATCCTTAAGTGCACTTGCAAGAACCTTAATGAGCTCCTTTTGTTCTTCTGGAGAGAATTTTGGTGTTCTTGTTGGTCCACAATAGTCTGTTGCAAGAATTGTATCTCTTACAATCCAATTAATTCTATTTGTAATTTCTTTTGGGTAATCTGAAAGTCTGCTTTTGATATCTACAACAGCAGATCTGAAATTTATTTTCTTTGCTATTTGGTTAGCCTCTGGTTTTTCAGCAGTTAATACAGCATTAATATCCATATTATTCTCCTTAATATTATTAACTTTCTAAATCATATTTTTTTCATGTCACAAAAATTGTATATTTTTTGTGACATGATTTTTGTCAAGTAAAAATATTAAAATTTTTTATGGTCAAAAATGTCCATTCGGAAGACAAATTTGTCCTTTAAAAAGACATTTTTGACCGCCATTAAACATACTAATTATAAAAAATTAGCTAGAAAGAAAAAGTTTTCTTTTTTCTTTCTAGGTTGACTTAATTTTTATTTAAATATATAATTAAAATATGTGGAGGAAATAAATGGCTAAAGATTGGACTGGAAATGTCAAAAGTATTTATACAACATTAGGTGCCTCAAATCATTCAGATGGAGATAGGCAATCTGAAGATTTTTATTCAACACAAGAAAGTACTGTAACTGCTCTTATTGATAAACTTGAAGAAAACAATATATCAATAGAAGATAATATACTAATTGAGCCTGCAGTAGGCAGTGGAAATATTCTTAAAGCATTTTTTAAACGTGGATGTGGTGAAAAATATAATAAATTTCTTGCTTATGATATAGTTGATAGAGGTTTTGAAAGAACAAATATTCAAGATTTTTTAACTTTAACTAAAGAAGAACTTCCAAAAGAAGAAACCAAATCAATTATTACAAATCCACCATATAGTCTTGCAAAAGATTTTGTTGAGCATAGTATGGAATTATTAGATGATAATGAATATTGTATTATGCTTTTAAAAATCCAATTCTTAGAGGGAAAAGCAAGAAAAAATATGTTTAAAAAGTATCCACCAAAATTTGTATGGGTTTTCTCAGAAAGACAAAAATGTTTAAAAAATGATGAAGATATTGGAGGAAGTTCTGCAGTATGTTATTGTTGGTTTGTTTGGCAAAAAGGATTTAACGGTTTACCAACAATAGATTGGATATAGGAGGAATAATGGCTAGATATTTGGCAGTACTTGGTTTTAATACAAAACAGTGGTGGGCTTATGATGAAAAAAATGATGTTTATATAGATCCACCATCAGATGTTTTGAATTCTTTACCAGACTGGAGAGATGATTCAGATAAAGCTGAAAAAGAATTTCAGAAAATTTTAAATGAAGAACCAGACTGGTTAAATGATAAAGATTATTTTTATGATGGAGAAATCTAAATAAAAAGGGTGGTATTTCTACCACCCAAGAAAAGAAAAAAGAAAAAGGAGTTTGATAGTTTCCTATCATAGTTAACTCTAGATTAGAACATCAGAGTATATTTTTCAATGCTTCTTTTTTTCTTGACATTAATAAAAACAATAGGTATAATATATTTATGAAAGCAGCATTTTGTAGTGATTTACATTTCACGGCAAAAAATAATATAAGAATTATGGAAGGACTAAACTTCTTAGATTATTTGCAAGAATATTGTAGAGAACATAATATTCCAAATATTATTTTTGGTGGTGATATTTTCGACACAGCAAATTCAATAAAAAATCAGGCATTTGTTCCTGTATTTATGAAATTATTTGAAATGAGCAAAGAATTTCATCTTTATGTTTTTCCAGGCAATCATGATATAATGTCAAATGATAATGATTGTCTTGCAGAAACATTCTGTGCATTCTCAACTTTTATTAAAAAATCTCAAACAATAGATATAGATGGAGTTCCTTGTGATTTCTTAGCTTACACAGAAGATGTATCTGATATTCCAAACGAAGGAAGAATTTTATTTGGACATCTTGAAGTAGAGGGTTATTATTTTAATGCCAAGAAAAAAGTTGAAGGTTCTCTTTTTACAGAAGATTTATTTGAAAATTATGAACTTGTAGTTTCTGGGCATTTACACAAAAAGCAAGAAGGAAAAAATATGCTTTTTATTGGTTCTCCATACGAAACACGAAAAGATGAAATGGGTAAAGAAAATTATTTCTGCGTGGTCTATGCTGAGCCAGATAGACCAGCAACTTATGAACTTGTAAGATACGAAGATGCTCCAAAATATATGATAATAAACGCAGAGCAATTTAATGAAGATTTAGATTTTTCTAATAAAATGATAACAATCAGAATATCTAAAAAAGTTGAAAATTTTGTAAAACTTAGAGACATAATGTATTCTAAAGGCTGTATTTCTGTAGAACCAGAATTTATAAAAGAAGAAACTCCACAAGATGTTGGAGTTCATACAATATCTTCTACAGAAAGTGTTAGTGTTGGAATGACAAAATATTTAAAAGAAACAAAAGCAGAAGGAATTGATAATAGTAAACTTTTAAAATATTTTGAAAAAGTTTTAAAATCTATGTAGGAGAAGTAAGTGTTATTTAAAGAAGTTGCTTTAAAAAATTTTTATAGATATGGAAATAACGAGCAAACATTCAAGCTTGATAGAGGAGGCATATGGTCAATTTATGGAAATAATGGCTATGGAAAATCTACTATTATTGAAGCTATAGTTTGGTGTTTATTTGGTAAAACAAGACAAGATGTTGTTGATGATGTTGTAAACAGAAAGACAAAAAAAGATTGTAAGGTTTCTGTAACTTTTACTGATGGAAAAAATGAATATAAAATAATCAGATATCGCCAGCACACACTTCAAAAAAATAATATTCTCATATTTATAAATGACGAAGATAAAACTCCTCATACTGCAACAGAAGCAAATCAAAAGATCCAAGATATTCTTGGATTTAATTATATTACTTTTGTAAATTCATCAATATTTTCTTCAACTCTTTATAATAAATTTTTAGACGCAGATAATAAAGACAGACTTGTTGTAATGGAAAATCTTTTGGATTTAAAACAAATTACTGCTTTTTATGCAAAAACAAAAGATTTAATAAAGGATACAAAGAAATTACTTACAGAATCTCAATCTAAATGTACTGCAAAATCATCTGAAATATCTTCTCTTAATGAATCTATTGTTGAATATAAACAATCTGCAAAAAATAAACTTCTTGAATTGAAAAAGAAAAAAACAGAAGTAGAAGAAAAAAAAGAAATTCTTATTGAAAGAAAAAATGAATTATCAACAATAGATATTGAAAAAGAAAAAGAAATTCTCTCAAATAAAGAAGCATTAGAAGAACTTAAAAAATCTTATGAAGAAAGAAAAAAAGATTTAAAAGATTCTAAAGTTGCTTCTTATGAAGCAATAGATTTTGTAGAAAAATATACTGGAATAGATTTTGATGCAGAAATAAAAAAAGAAGAAAAAAATAAAGCTCTTTCTGAAGAAAAAGAAAAGCTTTTATCTGAATTAAAAGAAAAAGCAAATAAAGCAGAACTTCTTAAAAAAGAAGATGATAATAGAGACGATAAAAAGAAAAACATTCAAAAAGAAATAGAAGATTTAGAAAGTAAAATTTCTAAAATTGAAATAGGTATTTGTCCTACTTGCCATCAACCAATAGGAAAAGAAGAATCTGATAGGCAAAAAAATGAATATGAAAAAAGAAAAGAAGAATTATCTGCAGAAATGGTAATATTAAATAATTCTGATAATTCTGCAGAAATTCAAAAAATAAAAAAAGAATGCATAGAATTAAAAGAAAAAATTGATAATATTATTTTAGAAAATTGTATAAATAATTCTGCTATTCTTAAAGAAAAATTTATTAAATATTCTACAGAAATAAAAAGTATAGAAGAAAGTAATGAAATAATTAAAACTGGAAATGAAATAGTTGAAGCAGATCTCGCAAGAATGAAAGAGACTATTGATAAATATTCTGGCGATAGCAATACAAAATGGACAATAGAAGAGCTTGATAATATAAGCAATGAATTAGAAAAAATAGATAAAGAAATATCTCAATGCGATATTGATATTGCATCGATTCTTGGTTCTGTATCAACTGCTTATGATAAATCTTTTGTAGAAAAAAATGAAAAAATAATAGAAGAAAAAGCAAAAGAATTAGACAAACTAACAAATGAAAAATCTTCTTTTGAAGAAGATGAAAAATATTATGAATATCTTGCTGATTGTTTCTCTAATAAATCTGGAGGATTTAAAAAATATTTTATTGGAGAAATGATAGATACATTTAATGAGAATATAAATAAATTTATTCCATTCTTTTTTAGTAGTAATAATCTTTCAATTTCTTTTGATAAAGATTTAAATGATTCAATAGAAATGGATGGAGAAAAAATTAGTTATAAAAGTTTGAGTAAAGGACAAAAAACAAGAGCGGAGCTTGCAATAGCGTTTGCTTTATTTGAATTAAGTAGATATTATTACTCAAATTGCAATAATATTCTTATGGTTGATGAAATGATTGATGACGGTCTTGATATATACGGTATCAAAGCTGCATTAAGTGTTCTTCAAGGCTTTACAGATTCAACTGTTTATGTAATAAGTCATAATGATAATGTTAAAGAACTTATAGAAAATAAAATAGAAATATCTTGGGATGAAAATGAATTTTCAGTTATAAAAGAATAACAAAAAAGCCGCTCATTCGAGCGGCTTTAATTTTACATATATTTATTTAATGCATAATTCATTCTTCTTCTAATAGCCCTAGAATATTTTCTAGCTCCTATTGGAAGACCATCACAAGCTTTTGTTGTAACGGTAGAATTATATCTAGGATCGTTATATGCTTGAACTTGCTCATTGAATTTCTTTAAATCTTTTCCATAAAGATTATATTTTCTTATTATTTCATTTAGTTTATTTTGATCGTTTACGTTATCGCCGTTTAATTCACTTAATGCTTTATCTAATAATTTTCCTTCATCTCTTAATTTATTATTAGCTATTTGCTGTTTTAAATCATTTGCATCTGATTGTGATATTTTTCCAGTCTTTAATAATTCGTCTACTTCTTCTGGTGTTTCTGGTAATTTTCCATTTGGTAGTTTAAATTTATCATTATTTTCAGAATTATTATTTTGACTATTCTGGTTATTTCCTTCATTTGTAGATTGATCATTATTCTCATCTTGTGGCTGATCTCTTTTTAAAGCTTTTCTTATAAGATTGGCTTCTGTATCTAATCCTTCAGTATTAGCCTTATTTTGAGGTGTTTCTTTATTTATAGCATCTACAAGATTTTTTATTACAGAATCATTACTATATTTTTCATTATCTGCAAGTTCTTGTTTAAATTTATTAAATGCATCAGAATATGCTTTGGCATCAAGACCAGATTGTTTATGATCCTTTCCATCAAATAATGGTATTTTAATTCCTTTGTTTGATAAATATTTTAAAACAAATATTGTTTTGCCATCTTCTGTAAGAACTCTTTTAAACATACAAGATTTTGCAAAAGATTTTGCATCCATAGAAGATGCAGCTAAAGTTGCAATTTGTTTTGCTACCATATCATCAAATGTCTTTACTTGTGAACGTTTAAGTGTTGAATTAAATGCGTTATAAATCTGATTTGTTTTTTCTTTCAAAGCACTACCATACATTTCACCTTGTTCTGATGAATTAAAACGCTCATCATCTTTTTCTTTTTGTCTAGCTTTATTTATTTTATTTTTTTGGAATAAACCAACTTTTGATATTTTTTTATCAAATTCATTTTTTATATCCAATAATTCATTGTGGTAGTCAAGAACTACAGAACGAACTTGATTTCTTAATTTATTTAGTTTTCCATTACTTGAGTTAAAGCTTCTACTTCCATTTATTTCTGCAATTCTTCCAGCAACGTTTGATGTCATATACTCTATTTCTTGTTTGTAATGTTCAAAAGTTTTGTTAGCATTTCCAGCATTTATACTTCCATCATCATTTTTGCCAACACTTCCATCTTTATACATATTAACAGATTTTCCTTTATCTCTTTCCAAGTATGAGCCATTACCAAGATTTATTTTTTCGTTAATTACATTCCACAATTCTTCTTGAGCATCTTCTTCCATTAAATCTTTGTCTTTTAATACTTGTGATGCTCTATCATTAAGTATTTTCTCCATTTTTGAAATGGTATTGCCTGCAACTTTATTAAGTATTTTTTCTATTTTTGCTTCGTTTTTTTCTTTAAAAAGAGTTTCCCAATCATCTTCAGAAAATGAAGAAGATAAAGATGAAGTATTTACTTTTTGGTTATCATCTTCTTTTTGATTTTCTTCTGTTTCATCTTTTGGAGTATCTTTTGGAGCATCTTTATTTTCATCATTTTGTGCTTGGTTTGAATTTGCATCATGTGATTTTGATTTGTTTATTAATTCTTCTAAATCATTAATGTCTTTATTATTAACATTATTTTTGTTTTCTATTTCTTCAAGTGCTCTTTTATCTTCGTCACTAAGTGCTTCTCGATCTATTTTTGTGATAAGATCTTCCTTTTTTTCTCTGAATGAAATATCATTCATTGAATCATTTATTAACATTTTATTAATATTTTTATCAAAAATGCCAATAAGATCATCAATTGTTGCAACTTTACTTAATTCATCATTATATTTTTCATATATTTCATCAAATGTGCTTACTAAAGAATTTCCACCATTACGACTTAAACACTTTCTTATGTTATTATATATATATTTGCCATCACTGTCTTTTGAATTAATTTTTTTCTCTAAAAAAGTTTTTTTGCTACTAGCAAAATAAATAAAACACAAATATGGTAATATTTGCTTGTAGTTTTTACTTTTTGTAAGTGTGGCTATACATTCTTTTTTATTATCTTCAGCACCAAGTCTTCCAAGTGTATCGTTAATTCCATTTAATTTTTTAACTATATTATTTTCATTTTTTATTTTTTTCTCTTCTTCCATTAATAAAAATTCTTTAAAGCTTACCATTGTTCGCTCCTATAGGATTAACTTTTCTTGACTTATAACTTAAAATATTTTATAATTTTTTTAAGAGGAAAATAATGAAGCTTTTATTTAAAAAATTATCAGAAAAAGGAAAGATTCCTTATAAAGAACATGAGCTTGATGCTGGATATGATCTTTATGCAGCAGATCCTATTTTTATTTGGGGAAAACGCAGAGCATTTATTCCTACAAATATAGCTGTTCAAGCTAGAGATATCCCAAAAGGATTCAAATTCTTTGCAAAAGTAGAAGGTACTTCTGGTAATGCAAAGAAAAAAGGTCTTCAACCTATGGGCGGTGTTGTAGACCAGGGATATACTGGAGATATTGGTGTTGTTCTTAAAAACAATTCATTCTTCCCTATAAAGATATCTGCAGGAGATAAAATAGCACAATTAGTGCCACATCTTATTCCTATCATAGATTCAGTAGAAGAAGTAAAGGAGTTTACGGATGAGAATAACGACGGTAGAGGAAAAGCAGGGTTCGGAAGTACTGGAACAGCAGGAACAAAAAAGAAAACTAGAAAATCATCAGCAACTTCTAAATAGTGATATACTTAAAGAGCTTGGCAAAATAACTAATCTTGTATACTTTGTAGGTATAATAGAAGGAATTAAACCACTAAGTGAAAGAGTAGATGTTCTTGGGGTTAGGACACTAGATGGAGAATTAGTACCACCAGTTCTTTGCCAAAAGAACGAAAAGTTTATACCAAAAATCGGTGAAAGACTTGCTTGTTTCGGTAAATTCAAAATAATAAAAAGTATTGTGTATATACAAATGGGAGAAGTATTCTTTGAAAGCAGTAATTCACAATAATGATTGTTTAGAAATACTTAAAACAATTCCAGATAATTCAATTGATTTTATTCTTACAGATCCACCATATGGATCTATAAGATGTAAATGGGATGTTATAATTCCATTTGAGGAAATGTGGCAACAATTAAATAGAATTATAAAACATAATGGCGCAATTGCATTATTTGGAACTGAACCATTTTCTACTTTATTAAGAAGTTCAAATATAGATAATTACAAATATGATTGGATTTGGGAAAAGTCTCGCCCAACTGGTTTTCAACACGCAAAAAATAGACCAATGAGCATTACAGAAAACATTAGTATGTTTAGTAATGCTAATGTTGGTCATCTTTCTCAACTTAGAGATAATAGAATGATTTATAATCCTCAAGGAGTAGAAAGTGATGGTGTTAAAACGGTAACTAAAAACAAGCATGGAAATATTCTTGGAAGAAGAGAGTTTCAAGAAGGGAAAGAATATGAAGGATTTACTGGTTTTCCAACAAACATATTAAAATTTCCTTCTATTGGTACAAGAGAAGTCATTCACCCAACACAAAAACCAGTAGAGCTTCTTGAGTATTTAATAAACACATATTCGTCAGAAGGTGAAACAGTTTTAGATTTTACAGCTGGAAGTTTCTCAACTGGTATTGCTTGTATGAATACAAATAGAGATTTTATAGGTATAGAAAAAGATAGTAATTATTTCAAAATTGGATTAGAAAGAATGATTAGCCACAATAACAATTTTGAAAATAAACACGAAATTTTTGCACCCTGCTAAAATATATTTTTTGGTGTATAATATACATGGAGAAAAAAAATAATCATGAAAAAAATTATTATATTTTTAACAATTATTTTAATTTGTTTAATGTCTGTTATTGGATTAAGTAGCTGCTCAGAAGAACATGATTCTTCTGAAAATCCATATATTGAAAGATTTGAAGTTTATAAAGCAGCTAGTTTGTGGAGTTTATATGTTATTGTTGACACAAAGACTGGTGCAGAATATCTTGTTCCATCTGAAGGTGGAATTATAAAACTTGAAAAATAATATGGAGAAAACTATGAAAAAATTTTTATTTCTTTTTGCAATTGCTTTTATGTTTATTGGATGCAGACCAAAAGATGAGGTTCTTGAAGAAAGAATAGCAGAACTTGAACAAACAATTGATAATAAAAAAGAAGAAATTAACAGCCTTAATTCAAAAATAAAAAAGCTTAATTCAGAAGCAATAAGTATTGCAGAAAACAAAGAAATGGTATATTACATTGTAACATTTGAAGCAAGACAAACACATTTTTCTTTAGACCTTTCTGAACATTTAAAAGATGCTGTAAATGCTTATACATTTCAAGTTCCTGTAGATAAAGATTTTTATAACAGCGTTAGTGTAGGACAAGAATTTACAAGAGATTTTAGAGCTGGTTCTATGCTTTTAAGAGGAACATTTGGTTCTAATAAAATAACGATTGTTGGTAAAGACAAAGTTTTAAAAGAGGCAAAATAAAAATGTTGGGATACACTTTGTATTTTATATTTGTTGGTATTTTTATAGGATATTGTTATGCCAAGAAATAAAAAGATTGATGAATTTCCAATAGATATAAATAAACCTATTGAATTAGAAGATTTTAATTGGGATGGAGAACACTCAGTACAATCTTGGGATTCTTTGGATGAAATTGTATCTACTAGTTTAAATGAATATGTTATTTTACTTGAAAATCTTAGATTAAAATATTTAAGATATAATGAAATTGGTTATTTGGAAACATTAAAAAAATTATTTCCGTATAAGGCTTATATAGGAAAAGGCAAATGAAAAAGAAAATAATTGTTATTTTATTTGTATTGGCAACTATTTTTGGATTTACTGGATGTTTAGAACAAAGTGATGAAACTGTAACAGTTTAATGTATTTATAATGGCGAATATACAACATTTACAGATATAAAATCATATAGTTATTGTTGTGGAAGATTAATTTTTACAACAAATGATAATATTACAATTTCAACAAATTTTTTTACTGTTGAATACAAGAGGGATTAAATGAGTGACGAATGGAAAGTACCAGTAGACGAATCAGAAGATAAACCAAAAATGGTTATAGTAGTTCGTAAAGATTTAAAAATGCCTCGTGGAAAAATTGCTGCACAAGCTTCTCATGCCGCTGTTGGAGCAGTAATTAAGGCATTGTATGATTCTCGTTTAGAAGAAACAGATTTTCATTTAGATGTATATGCTTATAAAATAAGAAAAAATGCATATGCTGATTCTGCTACAAAAGATTGGCTTGCTGGCGAATTTACAAAAATTTGTGTTTGCGTTGATTCAGAAGAAGAATTGTTAGATGTTTATAACAAAGCAGAAGAAGCTGAATTAAATGTATGTCTTATTACAGATAACGGACATACTTGTTTTAACGGAGTTCCAACAAAAACTTGTCTTGCAATCGGACCTTGTTATTCTAGCTTGGTTGATCCAATAACTGGAAACCTAAAGCTTTATAACTAGAAGATAATTTTGTGGATATAGAAAAAATAAACAAAATAAATATTAAATGCTTTTCATGCCCATACGTTTATAATTGTAAATATTACAAAAATCCATTATGGAATTTTTATATGTTTCAAAATCCAAACGAGTGTCCAGCAGAAAAGTATGCTTTTGAATCTATTTATTATTCTGCAATAGAATATAATAATAAAAAGAAGGGGATAAAATGGATATAAATAATTTATTAAGTGAATGCTGTTGCTATGTATTTTGGGGTGATGATATTTTAATATATGGCAAAAATATGGAACTTGTATATAGAGGACCAGTATCAACAAAACAAAAAGAAGAAATAAGAAAAAAATATATCGGATTTGAATCAAAATTTGGAATGTAAAAAAGGAGAAAATAAATGAATGAAAAACTTGAAGCAGCTAAGAAGAAAGCTGCAGAAGAACGCGAAGCAAGAATAAAGGCTCGTGATGAAGCAATTAAGTTTGCGAAAGATTTTAGAGCTTCTGGAGAAAAGTATGTTTCTATTCGTATCAGAGATGGATACATTGGAAAAGAACTTGACTCATCAGGTAAAAAACTCCAAACAGAAAGAAGCAGACCTCGTGGAACAATGGTTTCAATTAAGGGAAAAGATAACAAGGTTTATATTGGAGTAGCATATAAATCAAATAAAGACGGAGATATTCCTGCAGTTGGAATTAAACTTGCACTCGAAAGAGCTTTAAAAAATCGTGAAGCTGCTGAAACATCTGGAGCAGAAACAATTCCAGAAGTAAAAGATAAAGATCTTGCACTTTATGATTTTTTCACAATTCGTTCAATGTGCTATTTCTTCCCTGAGATATATTCTCATTCAAGAGGAAGTAATAAAATTGATTATCCTAACTATGATAAAGTACATGCAAACAGAAAAAGAGCACTTGCATACATAGGAAAGGAAGAATAATATGGAGTACACATTTATTTGCAGTAAATGCGATAACGAAGAAGTAAAAGACATTCCAATAAATGAATATGACGAAGTAAAACATAAACAAATCTGCAGTAAATGTGGAAGCAAATTAACTAGAAAGCTAGAATGGAATGGTATTGCCACTGGTTCTGGCGATGGTTGGTTTGGAAAAAGTAATGGAAGTAAAAGTATTTAAGTTATCACAAAAAAATCCGATAATAATTATGCGCAAGGAGGCGCATTAATATGATTATAAATCACAATTTATCTAGTATGTTTGCAGCACGCCAAGAAGGCATTAATGCCGCAAATTTACAGAACTCAATGTCAAAACTTTCAAGTGGTGAAAGAATTAACAAAGCTGGTGATGATGCCAGCGGTCTTGCGGTTTCTGAAAAAATGAGATCTCAGATTAGAGGTCTTAATCAGGCTTCAAGAAATATTGGAGATGCTGTTTCATTCGTACAGGTAGCAGAAGGTTATCTTTCAGAAACAACAGATGTTCTTCAGAGAATTCGTGAACTTGCAGTTCAGGCTTCAAATGGTGTTTACTCAGACGAAGACAGAATGCAAATTCAGGTAGAAGTAAGTCAGCTTGTAGCTGAAGTAGACAGAATTGCTTCTTCTGCTCAGTTTAATGGAATGTCATTGCTTACTGGTAAATTCTCAAGAGAGTCTGATACTGTAATGCAGTTCCAAGTAGGTGCAAACTGCGATCAAAACATAAGAGCATATATTGGAACAATGACTGCTTCAGCACTTGGGCTTAAAGGATTACAGAGTGATGAAAACACAATTTCTATTTCATCACCAGATGAAGCAAATTTAACAATTGCTACTCTTGATGAAGCATTGAAAAATGTTAACAAACAGCGTGCTGATCTTGGTGCTTACCAGAACAGAATGGAAATGGCACAGAAAGGAATCAATGTAGCCGCAGAGAATACTCAAGCTGCTGAATCAAGAATTCGTGATGCAGATATTGCTCAGGAAATGGTTGAATATACAAAAAATCAGATTTTGAGTCAGTCTGCTGTAGCAATGCTTAGTCAAGCAAACTCACAATCTCAAAGTGTATTAGCGCTCTTACAGTAGAGCCTGGTGAGGTTTGAGTGGGTTTCTCACCTGTGGCATAAATAAAAAAGTTGTGGCTGGCAAACTATCGCCAGCCTTTTTATTGACTTATACTAAAGTTTATAGTATAATAAATAAAAGGAAAAAATATGGAAAAAAGTATAGCAGTTGCAATAATTGCGTTTGTGGTTATTGCAATATCTATTTATTTATTTAAAAAATATTATTTAAAATTCTTAAAATACAATTTAGTAATAACAAAAGGCACTACATCTTTTATCAAAAAATATCAAGACTGTATTTGTGCTTGGATAAGAGATCATGTTGGAGAAGATGATTATCTTGAGAAGAAAGAAGCTTTTGATAATCGCTATAATAAAACATTAAAGCAATCACAAAGGTATGTAAAAAGATTATTTATTTTTAGACTTATTGAATGTCTTATAAAAAGAACAACTGACGAAGAAGAGCTTCTTAGTAAAGAACCGTTCTTTAAAGAACACACCAATTTGATTAAAGATGTTGAAGCTGAGCTACCATAGTTTTCTTTGGTTAATTGTTTCTGCAACACGCATATTGAGTTCTTGGACATCATATTGCTGTTGTACTTCAGAAGCTTGATGATAGTTAGAAAGTTCAGATGGATTTCTTATAAATTGATTAAATTGATTTATAATACCATCTCTAGAATCAAACGGAGCAGAACAATTTTCAAAAGAAACATTTGAAATTCCTGGAGATATTACTTTAAAAGAAGTAAGTTCTGTATGGTATGTTCTGTAAGCATCTATTATTTCTTTATGTGAACTTTTCAAGTAATTATAAAAAGAGCGTGGGTCTATAATTGCTCCATTCTTTTTCCAAATAATTAATTGTTGTAATAACCATTGCAAATCGTATGGATTTAAATGATGAAATTGAATTCCGTGAACTTTCCAATTATTATTTTTTTGGTCAAAATAATTGCCAAGACAGAGTAATGTTGGATTGTTATCTGTCTTGGCATTTTGATAGCTACCAGATACGATAGCACCGAAAACATATTTGTTTCCATCTACATAAAGAGAGCCATTGTTTTTTCTAAGCCCCCTCATCCAATTTATTATAGAAGAATAAAAACTCATCTATTAAGCCTTATAAAATGAAACCCCGCCTTTAATTCCGTTTATTTCACCAACAAGTTCGCAGTCAAAATCAACTGTAAAGTTTTCATTATCAATTTCAATCCACTGTTCTGTTTTTGGTTTTCTGTAGTAAACAAATTCAAAATCATTAAAATTATTTACCTTATTTTCTTTTACAACTGGCATTGAAACATATCTGTCATAAGTTGTTTTAACTTCTTTTGGAATAGAATAAAGTTCTCCCATTTTTGGAGGTTTTGCAACATAATCTGTACTTGGTCTACCAAAAGGATAAACAACATGTGTTTCTACAAGTTTAATTGATTTTACATTTTCTCTTGGGAGCTTTACTCTTGTAAAAGCATCTTCATTGTTTATTTCTTTATCTCTTGGAATAAGAAGTTCATCATATCCATCAGGAAAATGAAGGTATCCAGATGTTCCAGCAGCATCACTTAAAAGTGCTTCGTAATCTGCTTTTGCCATTCCAGCAGAATCTTGGTCATCATATTCATCCCCATCTTCACCTGTATACATATAGTATTTTCCAGGCTCTCCTTTGAATATATAATTTCCATTATTATCTGTTTCTGCTTTATCTGCAAGATGGCTATTTACATATGTATAAAGCTGACCATCTGTCATTTCTATAATTATTTGCGCTTTAATCATAATTATCTCCTATATTAACTTTTATTTAATATTACTATGTTTATAACAACCATCACAACTTTGGCAGTTATTGCAAGTAGTACAATTAACACAGGTTTGGCATCTATCAAAACATATAGAGTCACATCCAGTATTGCAATTACTGGTGCAGTTAGTACAGTCATTACAAGCATCACAAGTGTTGCAACTAACACATAATACACAACTATTAAAGCATCTAAAACATAAATAAGTTTGAGCATTTGCATTACATGTATAAAAATTAGCATCATTTATAAAACTTGCTGTATTTATTAATTCTATATTATTGTTATTTTGTGTAATATCTGTAATATTTGGAACATTTTTATTGTCGAAGAAAACTTCATTTGCGTTTTCGTGTATTAATTCAGTTCCTGAGTTTCTTTTGTTTCCTAAATATACTAAATTGTTTTCGTCATCAAAACCAATATTTGTTCCACCAATTAGTACCATAAAATTAACTTAAAGTTAAACTTTAAGTTAATTTTATGATTACATTGGCAAAAAGAATGCAATTTAATTCTTATTATTCTTCATTATTTGATAAAATAGAAATAAAGCAGGATAGAATAAATTTTATAAAAAATAATAATGTTAAAAACTTAATTTTTAAAGATGATTATGTATATTTTAATGGCAACAGAATATTTTATAACTGTAATAACTGTGTAGATTGTACTACTTGTGATAATTGCACTTCTTGTAATAATTGTACTTCTTGTAATAATTGCGCAAATTGTGATAGTGGATGTACAGCATGTGATAATTGCACTGGATGTAATAGTTGCCAAAGTTGTGATAGCTGTCAAACATGTACTACTGATTGTGATACCTGCACAAATTGTACAGGAAAATGTGTAACCTGCAATGGATGTCAAAAATCTTGTGTAAGTTGTAATAACTGCAATAGTGGATGTAATAATGGCTGTCATTTTGCTGCCCAATGTAGCAATACACCAACACCAGGACCTTCTTGCTCACCTTGCAATGGATGTAACAGTGCTTGTGCAGCAGATTGTCAAGGAGCATGTACTACTGGATGTCAAGGTGGTGTATGTATGGGCGGCAATAGCTAATACAGGAATATAAATATGATTACAATAGGAAAAATATCAGATAGAATAAGCCTTGAAGAAAATAATAAATATCTCTTATATATGAATTCTAATAATCTTAAAGATAGTGGAACTTTAATATCTGAAAATAAAAACCCAAAACATATATTTTTTGATACAAGTAATTTAACAGACTTTACTCCAAGTGGTATAGAAAATTCAAATGTAAAAAAAACAGGATCCTTTATAGATAATATAGAATTTTATACCTGTAATGTAAATGCTCAAACTTATTTATGTTTTAGATGTGTTGATGAGTGTGTTAGCTGTATTGATTGCAATGCTAATTGTCAAAACTCAACTACTTGCACAGATTGTAGATTATGCATTGATTGCAATGCTAATTGTCAAAACTCAACTAATTGTTCTGGATGCAATTCATGCGATAGCTGTACTGGAAAACATGGCTGCAAAACCTGCGATAGTAAATGTGATTCTTGTAATAATTGCACTGGGTGCAATACTTGTGTTGATTGTCATAACTGTAGAAGTCCAACTATTAGTTGTTCGGTAAAATAATTTAAAAAGCCAATTCTTAAGAATTGGCTTTTATTAATAATTCTTTTTTATTTAAAGAAGTGCCATTAGTTCTGTAAATATTCCTTCTCTTCCATCAGTACCGTAACTGTTAGAATAGAATTCATACAAATCTACATACTCGCTTTTTGAAGCAATATAAGCACCTACCAAACGATTACTGTCATAGTCAGCAGGAATATCGCCTCTGTGTTCTTCTTCTTCAGCAATATTTATACTATAATCTGCATCTTTAAGGGCAATGATCATATTACAACTTTCTTCATCAATATGGAATTGACTGTTTGGAAGTCTTTCACCACCAACAGGATTTACGTTGTTAATAGTCATTGGTACAAAATAAAGATAATCTTCACCTGTATCTTCACAATCTCCATTTGCAATAAGTTTATTAATAGCAACGCTTACAACTTTTCCTAAAGAATTTTCACCATCATAAAAACTTGCATACTTGTTTAGTGGTTCTCTTATATAACTATCGTCAAGGATAGAAGTCAATAAATAAAAATTTCCTGAAGATTCAGAAGAGTCTATTACATCCTTAAGCAATGAAAGATTACCTTTATACTTAACATTCATACTGCCTATTGTATATGTATATTCTTCATCACTTGTTGTTACTTGAATATTTTCAATAACAAGATCACTAAAATCACTACCTTTAGCATCTTTTACTGAAATAACTCCATTATCAGAAATATTAATTCCTTTACCTGCTTTAAGCTTTGATTGTTTAGTTGCAAGCATTTCTCTACCTGCAGCGTCTTTTAAATTTATCTGCTGTCCGTTTTGTGTTATATAGCTAATTTCTGTCATATTATACCTCCTACTTCAAAAGATCTTTAATCATCATGGCTAAAATTGAATATTCAGAAGGACTTGTAATATAATCAACTTCACCATCACTATTTATATAAGACCAACTGTAAGATGATTCCATACTGTAAATATCATGTTCGCTATCATCAGCATACTCAAAAAATGTATAAGCATTCATAGGATAGTCTTCTTTACCAATATCTTTAAAGTAAATATAAACTACGCTAAGATCTGATTCATTGTTTTCTTCAGGAACTCCTGCTGGAACATATACATCATGTCCTTCAGTGTTTGAAACAATAGATTTAGTAATAGCTTTTCTTGGGAAAATAATCAAAAAGTCGTCATCTGTGGCTGGTTCTTTAAGCATCTCTTCTTTAATAGCTGCATTAAAAGTATGTCCAAGCCAACTATTAAAATCAGGCGCATTTTTTATTCCTATTTCCATCATATATCCATCTTCAAAGTTATAAGTGGCTGATGCGCTTTCGCTTAACATAGCATGAGGTTTTGATATTAATGCTGGATTACCAATATAATCAACCACAACATCAAATGTAAAATCTGTCCAAGAAGAATACTCGTTAACTTCTACATCTTCTGCTACGATTGTTTTAACCCTATCGCTACCAGCAACAGCGCTAATTACTCCAGCGGGTGAAATTGTAATTCCTTTACCAGCTTTAAGCTTAGGCTGTTTTTGTGCTAACATTTCTCTACCAGCAGCATCTTTAAGATTTATCTGCTCACCATTTTGTGTAATATAACTAATTTCTGTCATTTATATCTCCTATTTAAAAAATAATTTAAACACCTTCATATCTCATTTTTTTCAAGTATATTAACTTAAATACTTTTTGTTAATATAATTGCCAATAAATTCTGTTCTATGAGACCATCATCTGTTTTTGAATAAATGTTTACATAACCATCAACAGTATCAGCGAAGGGAGCAAGATTGCCGCTCATAGCATCTTGTGGACCAAATCTTACATCTGGTGAAAAATTTTCTGTAACTTTGCTAACTCTAATAGAAGCTTTATATGGATAATCATCATAAGTTTCATCTTGCACAAACTCAACTTCGTCAATATCTGTTCCTTTAACAACTATTAATTTTTCTTCAGATGCTAGTTCATTTGCTTGTTCTGCTAATGCTAAAGCACCTACTGCTGTTTCTTTAGCTTCTTCTATTTTTGGACTAATTATATTTCTAAAAAAAATCTTTAAGTTTTTATTTAAACTATTTAAAGTTATAAACTTCATTTATTAACCTCCATAATATCCTTGAAGCATAAGCTGAATAGCAGAAACATTTGTAGCCCTGCTACTAATTTCAATATCTGAAGAGTCTTTAACAGATATTATAATTTCTTCCTCTCCGTTATCATTTGTATCTTCAACATTTATGTTTATGAATTCATACATTTCGGATGCATATAATTCTGGTTTTAATCCTTTATAATATATATCTTGTGAACCACCAATAGCACCGCCGCGAATTATAAGATTTACATTTGAAAAATCATCTTTAGTTGCAATAGAACCATCGGCATTTATAAACATATAATATTCAGAATGATCTCTTTGGCTACTTTGCCCAACATATCCAGTTGACGGATCATATCCATAAACAGTTGCAGTATTGCTTGCTTTAAAATCAGAAATCTTATATTCAATATTATCAACTAAAGCATATCTAGCAAATTGTACAGGTGTGTTGTATTTACTCCAGTAGTAATCAAATTTAATTAAACCATCATTAGCAACTTCATAATTAAAAATATTTGTTGTCGGATTATGAGCTGTTCTTTCAAAATAATCTGAAAAATCATAAACAACTCCTTGATAAAGAATATGTGATTGTATTAAATCTTCTCTTGTTTGTGGACTAACATCAAAATCAAAGAATATAATTCCTTGCCCATGAACATTTTCACTTCCATATCCTCTAGAAAGGTTGTTGCTTATACTATCAGGTCCACCTTCGCTATTTTTATTTTGCTCTTGCCAAGCGTAAAAAGTTATAGTATTCTCTTTAGCTCCAGAACTTGCTTTTGTGTTTACTTTATATTCACCATCTATTTTTTCAACTGTAATTGTTCTCATTGTTTTTTCCTGCAACTATCTTAAAAATTAAACATGCTTTGGTCTAAAAACTCCCCAGGTTTTTCCAATATCATATTCTGGGCATCTATCATATGGATCTCCAGAAGGGGCGCCATTATACCAGCTTTCTATAGATCCGTCACTATTTATTTTCCCAACCCATCTATCAATAGTTGTTGCATATGGCTTTTTATTGTTAGTGGATGAGCTAAGATTACTTTGTTGAAAAATTATATCATTTATTTCTGGTTTTTCAAAAAGAGTATAAAAGTAGGCTATATTACTACCAGTTTTTCTGTTTACCCAACAATATAAGCCAGTTAAATTCACTACACTATTTGTTTTTCCTTGCATCGCTAACCACCAAAATTAATTAGACAATTCCCATAATGTGAAATCTTTGGTACTGTCTCTTGTAAATGTACGACCTTCTGCTTCATTAACCAGAGAAAACTCTGTATCACTTATTTTGGTATACTCAATACCATAACCAGGAGCATCATACAGTAATCCCCTTACAAGTATGCCTGTTTCAGAATCATCACTATCTAGCATAAACTCATTTTCAGCTGCATCCTGTTCAGGTGCTATATCAAAGCTAGTGTAATACACTCTTCCGTATTCTTCTACCCAAGCATAAGCTATATTTGAACCAGCGCTTGCTTTTGCTTTTGTATTTACTTTATATTCACCATCTATTTTTTCGACTGTAATTGTTCTCACCGTTTTTCTCCTATGATTAACTTAATTTTTACATATCGATGGTTTATACTCTTATGTCTAGTATCCTCGTTCAGTTATTTCTTTTACTCTTTTGAATAAAACATCTGCTTTTTCTGGTGTCCCTAAGATATTATAAATATATTTATAACCCTCATAGGTTTCTTTTGCTTCCTGCTCGGACATTTTAGATTTTTTGTTGTTACCTTTGTTATATTTATTAAACCTAGCATTCTTAAAGTTGTACTCATATATAACTTTTGGTATATATTTCCAGACTTTAGCTGTTCCGCACACAGCATCAAATAATAAAGAATCTTCTCTCATAAAAATTTTTATAGGTTTTTCTAATTTGGCATAAAAATTTTTAACAATCTCTGCTTTATACAAACGAGACCAAACGTTAACACCATATGCTACAGGGAACATTTTTTGATCATATCTTGGGCCTGTGTTATAAATATAATACATTTGCATAACATCAGCATCTTCTTTAATATCTTCTCTATAAAGGTCTCCGACCATTAAATCATCTACATCAAAGTTCCAGATAAAAACGCCTTGGCTATGTGAAACGCCAAAGCGACGTCCATCAAAGCAGCCAAGGTTGTGCCCGCTTGAAACAATTTTAACATTGTTAATATCTATTTGAGACTTATTTTTTTCTCTGTTATCTACTGCGATAATTTCATAATCATCAAATTTAATATGTTCCTTAATGGAGCTAACTGCTCCATTAAGGAATTGATAATCATTATCGCAAAAAGGTATTACGACACTAAGAATCATTAATTTGCAAGTTGTTCCCAAATAACTGGTATAATTTCTGATTTATCTCTTGATGGTTGTACACTTTCTCTTGTTTGCTTAACACCATAAGAATCATAATACCATGGCGCAAAAATACATGCTTCAAATCCATCATCTTGGATACCATGCATTATTCTTATAAATTCACCAGATATTATTCTTGTTGGAAGTATGCAGAAAAAGTCTTCGCCACTATCTCCAAGAGTAGCTAGCACTTCTCTTGCTTTTTGCATATTTACTTCTTCATCACTAACTTCATTAATAAAACTAAAACATCTGTTGTTATAACTATCAGAAGAAAAATCTCCAGCATCTATATAGTCAATATAAACTTTTGGGTTTCCTACATAAGCACACTCTACAGTAAGCTTTGAACACTCAGCTCCTTCAAAAGGCTCTGAACCTTCATATAATCCACTAGCTTTTAAGCCATCAATTGTAAAATACTTAAAGTTGCTTCCACCACCAATATTGTCTGCAAGTGAGAGAACATTTCCATTTAGCCTCAGACCTCTTCCAACAGTTATTTTTTTTTGTTTTTTGTCAAGTTCACCTCTAAGTTTTTCATCTGCAAAGTAAACTTTTTCATCTTCTTTATAATCTCTTTTTACTGTAGCATATTTAATTTCTGTCATATTATTTCCTCCTAATAATTATTATTTATAATATATTTATCATCTTCTATAGTAAAATTAATTGAGTTTAACATTGGTATTTTATTTTGTGTATAGAAGAATGTTAATTTTTTGATTGGTTTCTCTTTTTGATAGTAATTACTGTTATTGTACAATAAATTATATTTTATCCAACTTATATTGCCACTAGTTTCAGCACTTATAAGTTTATCAATATTGAGTTCATATATTACTCTTCCTTCTATATAATTTATACTATAATTTCCATCATTATAATTTCCATTTGGTAAATTTGTCTTTTTTGATAATGGATACCAAGTAACCAAATCTCTAGTAACATAACTACCATCTGTTATCCAAGCACCACTAAAGTTTTGTAAATTTTTGTAATTAAAATTATGATACTTTTTTGTTTCATCTTTAGATTTTAATAATGTTACTGTTGTATTATAGTTAGTAGAGTATGTATAGATATTACCATAAGAATCAGCTACAAGGAATACACTATCATATGATGTGTTATAATTACGACCAAGATTAGCAACTGATTGGAAATCTCCTTCTGCTGTAGTAGTATATTCTGTAAAACTTGGTACTGCTGTTATTGCAGTTCCAACCTCTACTTTTGGGAATCCTGAAACATATAGTTTTTTACCATAGAATATTGTTACAGTTCCTGTTTTATTGCTATCATAAGAACTTACATTTGCAAAAGCAACTCTTGGTACATGATGACCATAAGCATCAGCTCTAAATGTTGGTAATTCTGTTAAAACTCTTTCTGAAATATTCATTACTACATCTGTTCCGTCTTGGTTCTTAACAAAATCTATAACAGTTCCAACAGCTCTTATTATACCATCAAAAGAACCTGACCCTTGACGTTTTTCAATAAATCTTACTATATATAATATACCATGTGCATAAGAATTACTAATAAAACCGCTTTGAAGAGTTGCATATGTATCATAAGTTAGAGTATAGTAATCTTGATATTTTCCTAATTCTTCTCCTTCTACTCCTTCTCCAAGATTACTATTATCTATTCTATATTCTTTTGCTTCTTCAAAAGCCTGAAGAATAGTTTGTGGATCATCGCTAAATAGTTTTGATCTATTTAAAAAAATGTATTGGTATCGTGTTATACTTCCACCAGTTATAGATTCATATTCATAACCCAAAAAACAATAGTATTCAAGAGAAGAGTTCCAAGAACCGTCACCAGCTTTACCAGTACTGCCTAAATATTTAATAATTTTTGTTGGAACTTCCAAATAATCAACTAAAATATTATAACTACTATCTGTTATAGTAACATATACTTTTCCGCCATTAGGGAAGCACTTTACAAACATATATCTTCCACTAACTCCATCATTTACAATAAATGAATAATCTTTTAGTCCTTCGATTTCTTTTACTTTTTTATAACTGTTTCTGGTATTTAAACTGCTAAATGATGAGTCACTACCTGCTAAATAATTACATTCAAATAATGCCTTGTCTTTATCTGATATTTTAATTATTTTATTTCTCTTTGGATCACTATAATTTATTTCTCCAAATGTTGTTGATGTTTTAAAAGAATTATATGAACCATCAGCATAATCCATTTTATAGTTCATACTATTATGTTTTTTTAATAATGGTTTAATAACATTATCCAAAAAAACCTTAAATGAATTATTTAATTTATTCATTTCCAACCTCCTCACTTAAAGACAATTCTCCATCTTCAGAAATAACAAAACCGTCAGATAAAACAAATGTATCCTGTAATGTTTCATATACTTCTCTAGCATACTCATCAGCTATTGAATACTTTTTATTATCTATTATTATTTTGTTTGTTTCTTCATCGACTATATCATCTTCATCGATATTAACATTTGTATTGTAATCGTTTGGATCTATATAATTTCCAGTTGATGAATCATAATATCTTTGTTCTATATTAGAAATTATACCCTCTTCTTCCACTTTATTTCCATAGATTGAAATACTGTCTTCATCAAAATCTTCAAATGTAGAAAAATCAACATCTCCATCACATTCTGCTGTGGCTCCAGTTTCAATTCCATCAGAAGTTTTAATAGAAACAAATCTTGTTTTTATTTCTTGCCAACTATTTGTTCCTTTAGCATATATTGTTGCTAATTGAGCAACAGCATCTTCTTCGTCAGAAGCTACCAAGTAACTAAAAAGATAAGTATCATCTTTTTTGTCTGTTAAAATAAATTTTGCATTATTTACTTTAACAATTACAACTTTATTATTATCAATTGCATCATTTAATTCTAATGGTGTTTTATCAAAAGATAAATTATTCAAAGTGCCACTTGCATTAATAAAAAAGCCTTTAGCAGAACCACCGCCAGTAGCAGAAATAGTTCCATCTTCAGCAATGGAAATTCCATTTCCTGGTTTTAATTTTGTCTGCTTAGAGGCTAGAAGTTCACGTCCAGTTGCATCTTTTAGATAAACTTTTTCACCATTTTGTGTTATATAGTAAATCTCTGTCATTTTATACCTCTTAGATTAACTTCTATAACCATCATTTATGTTTTCTACAACATCCATTATAAATTGTTTATTAAATCCTTTTTCTTTAACGGCACTTGAAAAAGCTGGAATATCTTTATTTAAGCATTTGCTATCATATCCTCTGTAATCATCAAACACAAAAGTATGAGATTCACCAACTCTTTTATCGAGAATAAATCCATCCCTTATTCTATCATAATCTACACCATAAAGATCTGCTATATCTTTAAATTGATTGCAGAAAATCACTTTCATTGCCAAGAAAGAATTTTCCATATATTTAATAATCTCTGCTTCTGTAGAACTACAATGATAAAATTTAAAGTCTGCTGATTTAATAAGCTCATATAATTGTCTTACTTCGTGATAAGCTTTAAAATTTCCACCAATAATTACAAAATCTGGCTTTAAAGCAAACTGTGTATTACCATAATATTCTGGTGAAAACAATATTGTTTTCCCATATTTAGCAGAAAGCTTAGAAGTTGTTTCTGGAGGTACTGTAGATTTTATAACATAAATCTTTGCATCTATTTCTTCTATTGCTTTTTCAACATATGAAGTATTACAAAAAAAGTGTTCATCGTTTGGGGTTGGTACTGCTATAAATGCAATATCATAAGTATCTTTTGGTGGTCTAAAATAATCTGCTTTTTGACCTTTGTCTGGATCGTAAGTTTTTGCAAATGGAAATTCTTCTTTTAAATGTTTTCCAACTATACCATATCCAGCTATCAACACATCTGGGTATTGAAACGTCTGTTCCTTTTCAAATTTTGACATATAATTCCTACTCTTCTTTTTAAATCTTCTGCAGCATTAGGTTTACCTAAAACTTCATAAGGATAATCGTATCCGCCTATTCCAATTTTGTCAACCCTTTCTACAAGTTTTGTATTAGTTGTAGAAACTGAATGGTTGTACATATAAATTGGTCTTTCTATATATTCATATTTTGGATTATAAGATAGCACAAAGTCAAAAAGAATTCTGTCTTCAAATTTTGGTACTATTATTGGTTTTTCTAATCTTGTATAAATCTTTTCCAACAAATCTCTTCTATATAATCTAGACCAAACGCATGGCCCAAATAATGATGGGTTGTATCTTTTTAAAAGTGGAATTGGTTTTGGTCTAGTTTTTTCATCATGCAAATAATACATTTGAAGAAACTCATAATCTTCTTTAATATCTTCTTCAAACAAATCACCAATCATTTCATCATCAGCATCAAAATTCCAAATAAACTTACCAGTAGAATTTTGAAACCCAAACCTTCTACTTTCAAATGTATAAAAATTATATCCTTTTGAAATGATTTTTATGTTTTCTAATGAGATTTTTTCTTCTTTTTTTTCTTCCCTATTATCTACAACAACAATTTCATAATCATTGAATTTAATATGCTCCCTGATAGAATTTATAGCTCTATCAAGGAGCTTATAATCATTGTCGCAGAATGGTATTACAATTGATAATAACATTACAACGATACTCTTAAAATTTCATAGTTTCAATATTGCCATCGCTTGTTAATAACGATACAGTATTACCATAAACACAGAAATCTTTATAATAATCTTTATTTATTTTTAATTCAAAATTGTCTCCGTTATCATATGATACATAAAGACCTTTTGCTGTACTAATCAAAACATTGCCATTATCCAGTTGAGCCATTCTGCTAAAATAATAGTCATTATTTGTAATAAGAGTCCAATTATGACCATTATCATCAGATCGTAATAATTTATCTGATCCTAGTCTTCCAAATAATCTTCCATTTTTTAATTTAGTAACTTTCCAAGCAGCTTGCTTTTCAGGAACCTTAAAGTAATCCTGAACTGATAACTGAGTAATAGTACCGTTTCCTTTTATAGAATAAAGTTTATAGTCACTATAAGTATCATTTTTATAACAAACATACTCTAAAACAATTTCATCGTCTGTAAAACTTAAACATCTTTCTGCGTTGTCATAATCCGTTTTTGTAACTGTACAAACCTGAACAAAGTTTAAACTTGATTCCCATAGTTTAGCTCGGTAAACATAATTATAAGTATATCCACTATGATGATTTATTATCCACACATAATTTTCTGTTACAAGTAATTCATAGCCAACTACATATGGATTATAAATACTAACAAAATTGCCATTGCTATCTTGCTGATAAAGATTTGCTTTACTATTATAAGCGAGTGTCTTACCATCAGGTAAATTGATTATTTCATATTGTTTATTAAAATTAAACATGCCGCCACTAATATCTGGTAAAACTGATGCATCTACATTAGTTATTGTTTCTAGATCATCTGTAGAACGAAGATTTTTTGGAACAGTTGTGCCATTGATCTGAGGTCCAATATAATAGTCTCCATTACTTGCTCTAACAATACTTTGTGGTCTGTCAGTATAGCTACTTACTACTTCTTCCCAATTTTCTCCATCTGTACTTTTCAAAAACACTGTATTAGTAACAGTATCTCCATCCTTTTTTGAATAGTACATAATAATTTCGCCAGTTGTATCATCTACAATGAAATTTGCAGGAGAATCATAATTTGATTTCTTGGTAAAAGTTACTTTTTTGTTTTTCCAAGGAAATTCTATTTTCTCTTTTGAAATATATGGTTTTACAATTTTCTCAAAAAACTCATGAAGATTTTCATTTAATCCGTTATTTGTAAGAAATTTCACGATTAACCTCCATATGGATAAGCAATTACATCTCCATTTACTTCACCAACAAACATAATGCTGAAATCACCAGTTGGTGCTACTATACTACCTAAAGATGTTTCACCATCGCCCTCTACAACAGTTATTTCATTACCATATATAGAAAAATAAACTTTACTTCCAACAGGAACAACTGTGTTACTAGCATTGTTATTATCCCACCATTCTGGTTGGTTTGCTGTCATTGTAAAGCTGCTTGGTTTTGCAAGTTCTTTATCTATATAAGGTTTAATTATGCTACTGAAAAAACTTCTTAAGTTTTCATTTAGTTTGCTTAATGTTATAAATTTCATTATATTTCCTCCAAACTAAAAAAGCCTGAGAAATCTCAGGCTTTCTTTTTAGTCATTGTCCTCTACTAGAGAAACAGTGCCGTCAGCTGAAATCTCAATCCCGTCACCAGCTGTTACTGGATCTTGCAGTTTTTCAATTTCATCTCTAAGATATTGATCTTTAACGGCATACTTAACACCGTTAACTGTAATCTTTGATGTGCTTGCCATTATTCACTCCTTATGGTTCATCTGGTTCAATATCGTCTGGGTCTACACCAACATTAGAACCATCTACGTTAGCTCCACCCTGTCCATCAAGTATGATACCACCAGCTTCCAAATCTGGGTCAAATTCTGGCCAAGTAGAGAAGTCGATTGTGTCTGTCTCTTCTTCAAAATCAGAGCCACCGCCAGCTTCACGCCACTTGCCAAGAGTTTCGTCTACTTCATTGGTTTTCTTATAGATATAAAGTTTACCAGTTTCTTCACAAGTTGCTATGAAGATATTTGGCAAATCTTTATCTTTAACAGCTTTCATTGCAGCAAGTGTGGCATAACTATCTCTTTCAAAGTTCTGAAATTTTCCTTTTAAGCTAAAATTTTCTCCTATAACCATCTTGCATCTCCTTAGTTAAATGTGTAAGTTGGACCTTGTCCTGCTGAATATGAAGCACCTACATTTTGAACATAAATGTTATATCCACTATCTACAAACTTAGTAAATCCACCACCTATAGGTGCTGTTCCAAATCCATTGTTGTATGTAGAAAGATTTCCTAAATTAGATGGATAAGCATAGAATATAAAGCTTGCTGATTCAGCATTTTCTTCTTTAGAAGTTGCTGCTGGGCTTATTGTTACTGCCTTATTAGTAGCATTTTCTTCAGATTCATACTTTGTATTTGCTGTATTAGATAATGTAGCAAATGTTATTGCTGGTAAATCTCCTACAGCATCAGCACTATCAGAGTTTATAAATCCATAATAATATGGTTTAGCTTCTGTATAGCTCTTTTGTGCCACTGTTGAAGATACACCGTTATTAATTGTTATTGCCTTAATTGTTTGTCCGTCTGCTAATTGAACTGGTTCACTATAAGAAGTTGAAGCTGCAGTTGGTGTTGTATTATCAATTGTATAATAAGTTGTTCCTGCAGAAGAAGCCTGTGCAATTGTTGCAAGTCCAGTTCCATCAACATTTACTGTTGGAGCTGGTACTATATAAGTTGCACTTGCTACTATTGATTCTACATTATTTTCTGCAATTGTTATTGCCTTAACTATTGATTGTCCTTCGTCAAACTCTGGAATTCCATCAAGTAATGTTGAAGCTTCAGTTGGTGTTGTGCCATCAGTTGTATAATAAGTATTTCCATTTACTGCATTTTGAGTAATAGAAATTGATCCAGTATCATTATTAACACTTACTGTTGGTGCTGGTACTGTATAAGTTGCTGGTGTAGCTTCTGCTGAAATTCCACTCTTAACAACTTTTACTTTTACTGTTTGACCATATTCTGCCTGTGGTGGATTTGCTGGATCATAAGCAATTGAAGGTTCGCTACCATCCAATGAATAGTAAGCTGTTGCTCCATTTGTAATATTTCCAACTGTAATTGTTCCATCGTTTGCAATTGATATAGTTGGTGCTCCAATTGTTACTTTTTCAACTTCATTCCAAGTAATATTATTTCCATCTACTGTTGCTTCGTAAATCTTTCCATCTGAAAGATTAAAAGCCTTTGTACCAGTTGTAATTGGCATATTTTCTGTGCTCTGTGATGGAAGCTCTGAGAACTGGAACATTAAATGAGAAAGTTGTTCTTCTGAAAGACCTGAACCAGAAGAGCCTCCACTAATATTTAACTCTCTCCAAAGACCAAGTGTTTGATCTACTTCATTCGATTTATTATATAAATATGCTTTACCATCTTCCAAACATAGAGCTATATACATCTGTGGCATCTTTTTCTTAGAAACATTTTTCATGCTTTCCAATGTATCATAAATATCTCTAGTAAAATTTGGGAGCATCGTATTATTTTCAAATGATTCATTTATTATCATTATTGTCTCCATTAAAAGCTAAGAGGCATAAATGCCTCTTAGCTATATTTTTATTCTACTGTTGGATAAAGTATAATTCCTTGTCCAGAAACATTTGCCTTACCAATAATAACATAATATTCTATTGTTTTTTCTTCAGGCTCACCTTCGTTATAAACGACGCTTAATTCTCCTATTTCATATGCACTAGATTTAACAATCTCATTATTTATAGGGTTAATTGTCTTTGTAACTATATTATCTATAGTAGCTCCATCTGGTAATGCTGCTTTTTCTATTGCAAAAAAGCCAAATGGGAATTCGTTATCTTCGTTATCTGTATAAGGAACTTCAGTTTCATTGAAAACAACTTCTGCTTCAAATGGTTTTTTCATTTCTACAATATCATAATTTAAAATACAATTTTTAAGTCCAGCTATAAGTTGTTCTTTTGATACAGTAGCTCCATTAAATGCTGGTGTATTATCTCCTGGTGACACACCATCTGTAAGAACTACATATCCCTTAACTGTTGAGAAAAGAACTTCTTCCTCATTAGTAAAAGGGACATATACTCCCTTGTTCCAGATACCAGCAAGTCCATAACCTTGATAAAAGCCAGATACAACTCTGACACTCTCGTTATTCTTGCTTACTATCATTTTATTCCTCCTTTATAAGGTAAAGAGTGTTTGGATCTTTTGTTTCTATAGCATCATAAGCTGCTTGATTTTCAAGCAATACATATGTAAGCTTATTTGTTTCTGTTTCTTCTTCTACTTTTTCTTCTGTAGCAAGTGGTCTCCAAAGACCCAAAGTATCATCTTCTGCGTTTGATTTATTATAAATATAAACTTTACCATCTTCCTGGCAAGTAGCTATAATCATCTGTGGCATCTTTTTCTTAGATACTGCCTTCATTTCAGCAAGTGTAGCAAAAGTATCTCTTCCAAAATTTGGTGTCATTGTGTTATTTTCAAGTGTTTCGCTTATTACCATTTGTTTTCCTCCTAAAAATTATAATTAGTTAAAGCTTGCTCTGAAATATACATCAGCTGTAGATCCAGAATCTGCTAATCCACCCTTAAGTGCAAATACAACATAATCTACGCCGTCAATTTCAACATTGAATTTGTGATAACCTGAAGACTGTTTAATTTCTCCATTAAACATAATTCCTGGTAAAATTGGTTCAGCTGTACTTGGGAATGCAACAATAGCTGTTGAAATATGATCATCATCTTCATCTGTACCAGTAAATGAATAATCCTGATATTGATTTGATACTACTGATCTTGTAAGACCCTTAATAACTTCTGCTGTTACGGCACCTTCAAGATATGTTCCAACTGTGTTTTGATTTGACATTCCATCATAGTCAAGTGTTGTAACACCATGATAAACTGTGAAAGTTGTTGGCTGTGGTGGTGTAGACTGTTTTGTATAAGTTTTAGAAACTACTGCAGAAACCTTTTCTTCACCTTCGATTGTTGCATAAGCAATTGCCTTAACAGTTGCACTATCAGCAAGTGTGAACTGTCCTGCATATTCTGTTGAAGCATCTGAAGGGTTAGTATTATTTATTGTATAATAAATTGTTGCTCCTGCTGTTGCACAAGTAATAGTAACCTTACCGTCTGATGTAATAGAAATTATTGGCTTAGCAACTGTTACTGGTGTTGGTGTTGGTGTTGAGCCACTTCCACCATCTGGGTTTGCAGCTGGCTGTCTATACTTCATTTCAATATAAGGTCTCTGGCCAGTCTTTTCAGCATACTCAACTGTTGCTTTAGCTGTTGTATTTTCTACAGCTTCCTTAATGTTTACTCCATTTGCAGTAGTATCTTGGAAGAGAGTTGTACCAACGTTCTCTGGCAATACTGTTTCGAGTCTCTGATTAACTACTTCTCCATCAATTTCAATTCCTTTGGAAATGAATTTTTTATATCCTACAATAGGAGTTACATCTTCTCTTGTCTTTTCTATTCTTACTGTTGTTGATGCTTGAATAACATCAAACTCTTTCTGAATTTTCATACAAAATTCCTCCAATATAAATTAACTTTGTTAAAAACCATTTTATGATTTTAATATCTATAAACAAAAAAAAGGAGGTTTTAACAACCTCCTTTTTATATTATCTATCTAACAATTAGATTGCCAAGTTGTCAATTCTGATTGTAGCATAGTTGTACTGTCCACGTGGACAGAGTGTCAATCCATATCTTGTAAATGTTCCACGAACATTGTTGAAGTTTTCTGGATTAACAACTGTGCTAGACATCCAGTTAGCATATGGTGAGTAAACTACACCAGCACCATATGTAGAATCCTTTGACTTGTATCCAAGTGTGATTTCGTAAGCCTGTGCTCCTACTCTGTTAGGATCAACATATACAGCCATTGTTCCATTTGAAAGGAATCCAGCATTGTAGAATGTTGTCTTAGCACCTGCAATTTCACCTGCTTTCCAATCTGGGAGCATCTGGAGTACAGCTGCTACCTGTGGAGAACAAACCATCCAATCAGCTGGAGCAATGTGGTTGAATTCTGCAATCTTTGTTGCAATCTGGTACATATGCTGAGCCAAGCAACGATGTCTGTCAAGGTAGTTACCCTGTGTGTTCTGTCCAGTAGCTGCAAGATCATCGATCCAGTTGTGTTCGAATCTAAGTTCTGGGATGATGTGGTCATCAATGAAGTTCATAACTTCACGGTCGATTTCGTAGTTCATCTGAATAGCAGCAACTTTTACAAGTTCCTGTTCTACGTTAATCTTATGATAAGCCATCATATCCTGTTCAGCTTCTTTTGTCCATCTAACTTTCAACTTACGTTCAGTTGTGCTGATGTTCTGATGTTCAATACCAAATTCCATTTCTGGGATCTTTGAAGAACCTTCCTGGTTGTATACAACGAAGAGCTGTACTACAACATTTCCGTCAGCATTTTCTTTGAAAGCTGAAGCATCAATTGTGATATCCTTTGAGCTATCAATTACATTTCCATATGCAGCGAAAGCATCTGAAGAGTCAACTGCTCTACCTGCTACCTTATCGAATACTTCAAATCTCTTAAGCTGGTCGCCATCTGCCAAGAAGTCATAAACTGACTGAAGTTCAGCAGCTGTGAATGTTACATCACCAGCAGGAGCTTCCTTGATGAATGGACCTACTTTCTCAGAAGAGTAGTATACACCATAAGCAGGAGTTGTCTGCATTGGGTTTCCAGAGAATTCGTCTCCAGCCTTAATATTACCCTTGTTATTAGAGTAGCTGTTAACGATATAGTAAATTACACCAGTTGGTGCTGACAATGGCTGTACTGATACAAGCTTGTTAGCAATCAAATCAGGCATAACACGTCTAATCATTGGGAACATTACCTTAGGGATAACGTAGTCACCAACTGCACCAGACATCTGTGGAGCTTCTGTAAGAACTCCCTCTTCATTAAGCTGTTCTTCGAGCCAGCCTCTTGGAAGAGAACCATTTTTTACCATTTCGTGGTATGAGCTTTCGAGAACGATCTGAGTATTAAGTTTTTCTTCTGCGTCTGCAATGTCTTCTGTAAGCCAATCCCAACGTCCAGCAAGCTCCTTCTCAACTTCTTCCTTTATAACGAAATTATTTTCTAACATTTATACTTCCTCCAAAATTATTTTGTGGCATAAGCCTTGAGCATTTTCTTGAAAGTGTTATCGGCTGGCTTACTAGAAGCATCGTCGCCTTCAAAACCTTCATTTATATAAGATTCTTCTTTCAATGATGGATCATCTTCGGCGTCGTTCTCATCGCTTCCGTCTTTTCCGTCATCGTCATTAGATTTCTTATTCTTTTTTCCTTTTTTCTTTTTATCATCATCACCTTCGTCATCGTCGTCGGTGTTATCACCGTCGTCTTTGCCAGGTTCCTGCTGATCATCTTCATTTCCTTCATCTTCGTCATCATCTTCTTCTGCTTCGAAAAGTTCTGGAAGATTTTCTACGAGATTATAGAAATTCTCTGTAACTTCATCTGAAGTTCCTTCCTTGATTAAAGCACTTACCATTCTCTTTGTTCTATCTGAATAAGGAGCAAGGAGATCATTAAGTGTTTCTTTTCCTTCGCTAATTGCTTTTTCTCTCTTGAGTGATTCTACTTCTTCACTAAGTGCTGCAAGTGTATCGCTGTATGTAGACTCTCTGTAATCTTCATTAAGAAGAGGAGCTACGATTTCCTTGATTTGTTCAAGAATCTTGAGCTCTGGATTATCCTTTACAACTTTTGCAGTAACTTCGGCTTTCATTTTACCCTCAAGATCGCTAAGACCAGCCATCATTTTGTCTGCATATTCTTCTCTGAGCTGTTCGCGATACTTCTGATTCTCTTCTTCAAGCTCTTCGATTTTGGCTGCCTTAACTTCTTCCATTTGTTCTACAAGCTGATTAGTAACTGATTCTTTCCAGTTTTCGAGAGCTTCCTGAATATATTTCTGTGAAGCTTCGTCTAATGAGTTGTCGAGCAAATTGATAGTATTTTCATCTGCCATCGTTTCCTCCAATTAGAAAAACTTAAATAGTTTTTTACCTTATAGTTTTATCTTTGCTATAAGGTAAAATTTTTAACTTTAAGAATTTTTCTAATAATTAAAATACTTGGTTTCAACTGAAGCTTTACTTCTTATTGCGTCAAGAACTGGTTTGTATTTTTCAAGGAAAGCCTTATCATTATGCTTATCAACCATCTTGTTAGGATAAGTCATTTGCATTATTCCACCATTTCTCTTATTAAGAATGTAAATCTTATCATCGTCTCCAAGATAAACTTTCGATTCATTATTTCCTTTTACAAGAGCAAGGTAGTAATACTTCTGCATTGGCCCAAATACGTGCTCAATATCCTTTTTAAGAACCTGTACTACTGCATTATTCTTGAATGTTTCTTTTCTATCAGCTCTTCTTGCTCCAAGTTCACCAGATTTCTTCTGTTCACGAAGTTTGTTTACAACATCTGATTTTCTTGCAGCTTCGAGATTACTTCTCATATTTTTAATATCTTCTTTGATTTTCTTCTTTCCTTCATCTGAAGCAGCTTCGTATACTTTTGAAGCAGCTGAAAGAGCACCTCTTATTTCGTCAGATGAAAGCCAATGTTCATCGTCAAGATCTGGAACATTTAATCCTTTGTTTGTTCCCCAATATGTTTTCAAATCTCTAAAGAGTTTCTTATAATCAGCCTGTGTAGTCTTGATAAGTTTATCAAGTCTGTTCATAAGCTCATCATTTTCTTCATCAGTTTCCTCTTCGTATCCATCATCCTTATATCTTGGATCACGAAGTTTTTCCAAATCTATATCATTCTTTCTAAGGAATGCTACAATTTCATTATATACTTTAATAAGTTCTTCTTTATCTGTCTGGATTGCTCTAATAGAATCTGGTCCAAGGTCTCTGGCAAGAGTTCTTCCATCTGTAGGAATAATATCTCTACCTAAAGAAGTTTCGCTATCTCTCTTTGCGCTTGACGGATCTGCAACCCATTTAGGCTGACTTACTTCTTTCTTAATTCCATCACCAAAGTCCTTAACTTCTGTCTTTTTGCTAACTCCTACAAGTGTTCTATTCTGTGAATGGAATTGACTTGTATAAAGAGACCAAAGATCTTCAAAAATTGATTTATTAGGCTTTACATCTTTTGTGTTGAATTTTTCAAGTGCTTTTTTATCTTCTGGTGATTTTGATTTAAGATATTTATCCAATGCTGCTTTCCATTCATTGTATCCTTTAACATCTTCTGGTGTCTTATCAAAATCTTCATCTTCATAAATTGATTTATATTCATCAAGGAACTTTTTACAAATTTCTATATCTTTTCCGCTCTTGTCTTTTGCCTGTGAAATAACAGCAGCAAGAGTATTCATTTCTTTTTTAAGAACAGTTTTAATTTCTGCTTCTGTATGAAGAACAGAAGGAATTCCAGTAAGTGAAAGACCATTATTTCCGTCTTTCCAACCAAGAACTCCCATTACTTTCAATGCAGATACTTTTGCGGCATTCTTGTTATTTATTTTGTCTTGATAAGCATATGCATTACTTCCCTTAATTCTTCTGTTTGCTGGAGAGAAGTTTCTAGATTCTACTTCTCCTGCTTTAAGATCAAGACCATATTCTTCAAGTGCTTTTTTAAGCATTTCAAGTGATTCATCTGCCCAAGGTACATAATTAGATTCTGCATTAGCATTAGTTCCTTTTCTATGGGCTTCAATCCATTTATTGATTTTTTCAGTAGACCAACCCTTCATCTTTTCAACTATAGGTTTGAAATCTTCTATTGTAACTGGTCTTTTATTAGCCTTCTTTCTATTTTCTAACTCTTGTTTTGCTTTATCTGTTATGCTTTGAGCGCCTTCGTTTAATACTTCTTTCCCAGAATAAACGCGGATTTGATTTAATAAAGTCATTATGCGTCTCCTAATAAATTTAACTTTTAGTTAAGAGTTTATTTTATAAATACTAAAAAAGCCCGCATATGCGGGCTTTATATTTTAATAATTAAAATAAGATTTTTTTTCTTTTACAGCAAGTTTTTCTTTTTTATCCATTTCTTTTTTAAATATCTCTGTAGCTTCTTCTTTTGTTTTTTCTTCTATCATTTTTCTAAGTTTTTTATGTTCATCATCTGACATACCATTGCGCCAGTGTTCATTGTTAAGTTCACGAGCTACTTTCTGTCCAACACTAAAATAAATTTTATCCCAAATTTCTTTCTTTAATTTTTCTGGAACATGATACCATTTATTATTAAAATCATTTTCCTGTGTTGGAACCTTCGCTCTTTTCGACCAAGCATCTGGTCTCATTTTATCAGAAGGTCCCCATTCGTCAGAAGTTCTTTCATCCTTCCAGCTTCTTTCTTTATCAAGCTCTTTTGCCTGTCTTGCTGATTTTGCAAGATTAAATACTATTTTATTAGAAACTTCTTCTATTATTTTCTTAATATCATCACTATATTTTTCAATAAAACGGTAATAAGCCTCTACATTAGCATTAGTATGCTTTTTTATATATTCTGCATCTTCATTATTATAAACTGTGTCACTCCAAGTTCTTGTATGTCTATTTATAACATGTGTTTTAATAGCAAATTTTCCTTCTGTTCCACCGTTTTCTATATGATATTCTGCATATGGTTTATAATATTTTCCATATTTATCATTTATTTTAAAATTTCTAGGCATAAGATCTACTATATACAAGCTAGTACCATAATCAGATTCCTCTGGGCTTGCTCTTCTGCTTGGTGAAGAATCTTCTTTATTTGCAAAAACCTTTACTTTAAAAAATGATCCAGCTTTTCCAAATTTTTCATTTATTTTTCTCTGTATCATATTTTCAGCATTTGAAAGAGCTGTATTGTTTAATTTTATAAGCTGTTTCTGAATTTGTTCAGACTTGCCTTCATTTATTAATTCATTATTCATTTTAGTTTCCTTATATTTTTAACTTATTCTTTTCCAACAATAAGCTTGTAAATATGGAGGCATAATTGGTATATCATCATTTTTAATTTTATTATTTATCTGTTGACTATTATTTATTGTAGGATCTGTATAATCAATATATATTGTTTGATCAAAATTAGTTATATTATGATGAGACGTTCCAGCAGAAACTGCTATCATTTGCCATTTTTCACCAGTAGTTGTCTTAATACTTCCAGTAGATGAATTTAAATGTGATACTTGTCCATGGCTACTAGATGTATCTCTTGTTTCAAGATTAAAATTTATACTATTGTTACTTAATGATGCACTACCACTATTTAAACTGTTTTTATGACTATGTTCTGGAAGCTCATCTATTGTTAAAGTATGATACATTTCTCCAGATGGTAAATTTGTCTGATCTCCTTTTGCCCAAATAAAACAATCTTTTATTTGTTCCCAATCTGTTCCAGGCAAAAAAGTTTTTGGATTTGTACTGTTTGTAGACCAATACAAACTACCAATTGGATATATTGAGTCAGCAATAACTTTTATAATTGATTGCCCATCATATTGCAGTTCTCCATTTTTACCAACATCTAAACTGTGAGCATTGTTACTGCCCCCCCCCCGTAATTTTAAGCATGCTTCTTAAGCTCCTCAATTTCTTTTGAAAGCTCCTGAACTGCCTTAAGAAGCATACCAATACAGTTAGAATGATCCATGCAGTCTTTTTTATTTGTTGAGAATATAGAATCTACATCTTCAGCGATAAATCCGACTTTCTGATTTTCTTCTTTTACATCACTCTTATAGAAGAAGTCTACAATCTCTATATCATTAATTGCTTTTACTGCATTTCTTTCAGAATGAACAATATTCTTTTTCTTTGTCTTAGAAGAATTTGTTTGAACAGAAGTTGTCGTAATTGCTCCACCACTAATAGTAGTTGCATCAGTAGTAGCGCTACTACCAATTATAGTAATTGCTCCACCACTAACAGTAGTTTTATTTGTAGTAGCAGATGATGCATTAGGTCCTATATTTAATGAACCAGTTACAGTAGTTACAGCAGATGAACCTTCTACTTTAAGAGTTGTTATTGTAGCATCACCTTTTACTGTAGTTGTTCCGCTTTCACTATTAAATGTAGCATCTCTTGCAATTGTTAAACTTGCGTCTCCATTTGTATTTTCAACTTTTGTAATATTTGCGCTAAGAGATCCTAATGTAGCATTACCTTTTACAGTAGTTGTTCCGCTTGTACTATTAAATGTAGCATTTCTTTTAAGATATAATATAGCACCGCTATCTACTTCTACTTGCCCATTTGCAATAAGATTATTATTTAATGTAGCATCACCTTTTACTGTAGTTGCTCCACTAGTGCTATTAAATGTCGTATTTCCTTTAAGTGTTAATTTAGATTTTACTTCTGTAACATCGTTAGCAATAAGTGTTTCTATTGTTACATTATTAGTAACAGTTGTAGTAGCATTTACAGTAGAACCATTAACTTCATTACCATTTTCAGAGTTAAATGTAGACACTCCATTAATTTTGAGATTTTCTTCTGCTGTAACTGTAGCATTTGAAACAAAATTTGTTAATGTTACGTTCTTTCTTACAGTAGTTGTTCCACTTGTATCTACAGTATCATCGTCATTAAGTTTATAATTGAAGTTAGTTGCACCATTTACTGTAAGATCTCCGTTAATAACAGTAGTTGTTTCAACTTCATTACCATCAACAATCTTTTTAAGACTTTCAAGATTATTAATTTCTACATCACTATTTACAGTAAGACCACCATTAATAATAGTATCACCAGTAACAGAAAGATTTCCAAAAAATTCTGTTTTATCACGCACAGACACATCATTATGCAAAGATGTATTACCTTCAACATAAAGTCTATAATCCAAGAATTTTTCATTATTTGGTGCGGATGAATCAATATTTGTAAGTGTAACTATACCTCCATCATCAGATGTTACTTCGTACTCTTTACCATAATAACTAATAATTTTATGTTGTGTTTCATCATCAATATAATATCCAAGAATAGTTTTTCCATAAACAGAAAGATTTCCATTCTCTGAATTATTAACACCTATGTTTACTTTTCCTTTTACTTTAACATCTCCGCTTCTAAATGAGCTAGAACTATTAAGAATATTTATATCTTCTTCGTATGCACCTATTTCTATTAAATTTGTATTAATTTTTACATTAGGTGTATCTTCAATTACTTTATTACTTGTTCTTACATTAAATTTTCCAGTGCTATCAAGAGAAATATAATCTTCGGTATTTGCATCTAATTTATTGATAGATACTTTAAATTTACCAACATCTGTTGATGCTCCATTATTATCAACAGTCACATAATTCATTTCAAGTTTTGTGTGACTGTTTACATTTGTTTTAGACCCTACATCTACATCAAAACGCTGCTCATAAAGCTTTAAATAATTATTCTTAAATTCTGCTAATACATTATCATCATTCAAGAATAATTTGCTTGTGCTATTTTCTTCATTATTTTCTTCATTATTTTTTTCATTATTGTCTGTATTATTATTAACTATTTTTCTAAATTCAAGACCTTCATTGTTTCTTATTCTAAGGCTATATCTTCCTTTGTTATCTGCACCAGTTCCTGTATCTGCTATCTCACCTTTAAGATTTCCACTTAACCAGAAATCATTATAATTAGAAGCATAAACCTTATCTTTTTCTATAGTTAAACTAGAACAATCATTTACATTTTCAATATCATTTAACGCAGAAACATTGAATTTTCCTTTTATAAATGTGTCCGTATTTAATACAGATACATAACTAACATCATTAGCAAATTTTGTATTTGAATCACCTACTATAAAATTACCAAGTAATTTTAAATACTTTGTGCCTTTATTTGTTTGTTCTTTGTCTCTATTGTCACTACCATTATAAATTGCTTCAAAATCAAAATAATTTGTTGTTTCATTTTCAAGAGTTACATCTGCTTCATTAGATTCTGATTTGTTTGCTGCTAATGTTATTCTTCCAGTTATACCTTTTATCCAAGTCTTGTTGTTATTTGAATAAAGTTTGAAATAATTGCTTACATCATCATCTCCAATATATTTATCTGCAAAAAGTTCAAGACCAGTATCTCTTGTCTTCATTTCAGAAGTGTTATCTCTAAGTTCTATATAATTCTTTATTTTAGTAGTTTCATTTCTCTTAAATAGTAATCCTTCTGCTTTTAATTCAAGAAGATTTAAATCATTATAATTTCCAGATGTTTGTTGCTGCTCAATTCTTAATTTTCTACCAAGAAGCTTGATTCTTTTACCATAATCATTACCAATAACTTCCTGAGTGTTACCATCTTGTGAGTGATTATATATATATGGAGCAAAAGTTTCTATAGCATCATCAATACCGATATCAACTGCTTTATTTGCTACATCATCATCAATTTCTGAAAATTGGTCTCTATCTGTAGAAACACAAGATTTTATAGCTCTTTTTTCCTCTACTGGAATTGGGTTCCAAGCAGTTGGGGAATTATTTTCATCGTTTGAAATAGAGCCAGCATCTGGAGTCCATTCTACTACACCTTCGTCGCTATAATAAAATTGATTTTGTATTTTTGTATTTGTATCTACAAAAAGATTATTCAATCCAGCTGCACGAGTGTTTATTTTACTAGGATCAAGTATTGGGAACAATAATTCTTGATCTGTTATTTTTGGGAAACCATTAATATATTCTATATTTAATGAGAACAATGCTATAGGTTTACTTCTTAAAGTTTTAGAAATTGTGTCTGTATAAACTTTAGTTTCATTAAAATTCTCAAATCTTTCTTCTGAATTTTCTGATATTTTTCTTGCTTGAACACAACCAAAAAGTTTAGATATAGATATATCCTTGTTTTCTCTTGATGATCCATCATCAATTTTATTATCAAGATCTGAATTTAGATAAACAAAACATTTGTATATATCACCTATAGCATAACTTTCTTCCAATTCTGGAAGCTCTATAAGTTCTTCTAGAGCAAATTCTTTCTTTGATAATTCTTGATTAACAACATAAGAACTATATTTTGAAAAAATACCAGTTAAAAGAGAAACAGAATCATAATAATAATCTTGAGCTAATGCTTTTACTGTTTTTGTTGGGAATTCTTCTCTTCCTGAAGATGTATAATATCCATCTTGTGTGTTACTATCAATATAGCTTGTTTCTTTGTTATCTATTGAAAGCAAAACATTGTTTGTTAAATCTGTGTAATTAATTTTACTTACAATTTTTACAGCAGGATGATTTTCGCTATATGATATACCATTTGATAAATAAGTAAATGTATCTTCTATTTTTTCTGCATAGTAATAATCTTTATATGATGTATTTATATCAGAAACAATTGAGTTAATTTGATTTTCTATTGTTGAAGAATTTCTTATATCTATATAAGTATCTATAGTTGGAAGATAATCTGAAGTTTTATCTTCATCTTTATTTTTACCTTTCTCTCTGAAAGAAAAAGATATTGGATAATTTTTACTTTCTTCTTCTGTTGACCCAGAACCTGGCTGCATTAACCGTTTAAATAAAATTACCCAAGATGTATCTTCTGCATTATTTGGGAAATAAGAAGTTTCTGTATTTGCTGCATAAATATCTGAATTAACCGCACCAATAGTATTTTCTGTTATTGAAACATTATATCCGACAAATGGGAATGTAAGATTATCTAACACATTTGAAGAATTTTCTGTACCATCAGCATTTGTACCACCATTTATACCATATGTTTCAAGTTCTGCTTTACCTTGTTCACTTGCAACCATTTTATATACATATGATTTTCCAAGCTGCTCTTTATTATCAAATTTCTTTGCATAAATTTTTATATTATTATCAAGGTCAGCAATATCAAGATTTATAAAATCTGCTATTTGTCTTTTTGCAATCCCTAATCTTGGCTTATTAATTATTGTATATGTATCAAATCCATCATCTAAAAATTCTGTATTTACTATTTTCTTTTCATCAGTACCTTCTTCACCACTGTATGAAAGTCCATGAGACATTCCATTGTCTTTATGGTGCGGTTGAGATAAGTTTATTGCTCCAAATGGAATTCTTAAATATTGCTTTCCAGTACCGCTTTCAAGAAGTCTTACATTTTTAAACTCTTCCAAAATATTTGGCAAAACGCCATTTTCTCTTCCATATATATTTTTTACAATATTTTGTAACAAAATATAACTATATTCTTCATCTTCATAAATATTTTGGATTGTTCTATTTATACTGTTAGCACTTATTTTATCATCACTTACAAGCAACTCAAGATTTGAAGTTGCTATCTCAGCATTGTCAATTTCATTACCATAAGATACTGTTTTCATCCTTTTCCTCTATAAGTTTTATAATTTTAACTTTATAAAGGAAGAGGGTTGGAAATCCAACCCTCTTTTTTATTTTATATTGTAAGTGTCCAAGTAATTGTCATTTCGTTATCATCCGTTTTTGTAAAACTTGTTATATTTTTTAATGCAAGAAGCATTCCGCAACACATATTTGTGTAGGCGTAACTATCTGGATTATCATTACCCATAGAAGGGTCAAGATAAGCATCATTATAAAGACCCATCTGCTTAAGTGTATATCCATTATATGGATAATATTTTCCAATAGCATCATTTGTTGCATTCTGCGCTGGCATAACTACTTTAAATGTTATTTTATTAAGAAAGTCAGAAGAAGAATCTTTTGATAAGAATATTTCAGACTGGTTAGCACCAAGATTAAGATGCTGTGTGAAATATATAAAGCAAGGCCTTCCAACACCTCTCCATTCTGGTTTTAAAAGTTTACCAACCTCTGAAATAGAAGGCATTAATTTTGAGTTATCTTCTCCAGTATATGTTGTTTTTATAGCTCCAACTACATTATAGTTTTTAGCCATAGTTGCAGATGATGGTATTACAGATGATGTAGTATCTGGATCATTTACAGTTCTACAAGGTACTGTTTTTCCAATACCAGAATGTTTATTGTTTGCAATTGTTCCACTAAACTTATTAGTATCTGTTGATATTTGTGTATTAAATATAGATGTTGCATTCTGAATTCCACCATATTCAGCAACTATATCATTATACCAGTTTTGGTTTACTACAGAGTTCTCTGCAGAAAGAGCATCAAAAGAAGCATACTCTTTTCCAGTTCCAAAAAGAATTTTTGTTGGGTACATTATATATGTATCATTCGAAGAAGAAAATGCATTTTTACCACTAGCTATACTTGTTCTAGCACCAGTATCAAGAAACTGAGCTCCATTAATTATATAACCATCTTTGTTTTTCCCATCTTCAAAGCCTGCATCTCCACTAACAATTGGTCTCGAAATTCCAGGTGAGGTTGATAATGTACTTACGTTACCGCTTTTTGAATAAATATATCCACCAAGAAGAGAAATAATAGCATGTCTCATCCAGTCAGTAACTACATTATCGCCAGTATCATGATAAATAAGTTCTTTTGTGCCGTCTTCGTGAACTTTATACCCTTTTATATCAACATAGCCATCTGCTATAGAAATCTTTATGGGGTCTTTATTTTGTTCTTTTTCTTTTATTTTAAACAAATCTTTAAGCATCTTTAAAGCTCCATTGGAGTTGCTAAACCCTCTCTTTGTGATTTAGCAAGGATTAAAATATCCTCAGAGTAAAGCAACTTCCTGTTTTCATCTGTTCCAGGAAGATGTAGTAATACTGTAGTTGTAATTTCTCCATTATTATCTATAACTTCCTGTTTTTCTGTTTTAATCACTTTAGAATTTAAAAAATCCATAATTAATTATCCATTAGGTAAATGATATCTGTATATTTGTAAGCGCAAAGCTATTGTTTTGCTCTATTGTTTGACCATTACCAGACAATGCACCTTCAAACAATGTTACTGCAGTGCTTGTTTCAAGAAGGTATTTAGGAACTTCATTACCTTGATCATTTATAATTGAGTTAGTTGTTGCTCTTGTTGTTCCGCTAACAATTCTAAAAACTTTAGCAGTACCAGCATCAATAGATAATGTTTCTGTATATGGAATGTTACCTATTGAAATTGTAGTAGTTGAGCTTGATATAATGTCTTTAGGAAGTCTTGTTGAAACTGCTAATATTTTACCAGGATTTCCACCATTTGCAGCTTCAGCAAGAACAATAAAAATTCCATCTTGGCTTCCAGCACTATCAGCTGTCCAAGTATTACCAGTTTTAGTTGCTACTTCTTGTAATTTATTTTTTATATGTGTTACCATTTGTTGTGTAATCATAATTATTCTCCTTTTATTTTAACTTTGCTAAGATTAAGGGTTAGGTTCTGGTTCTGGTTCTACTTTTTTTATATACATTCCAGAATTTTTTTCTTCTTCTGATAGTGCTGTCCATTCTTCTTCTGTAACTATAATATAATATTCAAAACCATTAGGTACAATACCAGTTGCAATTTCAAAATTATTAGAGGCTTTAGCAATATAATATACTTTAGCTTCAGAAGAAGAGCCATTAACTATAATTGTATCTATACAATAAAGTGCATCAAGACCATAGCATATTTTATAAACACCTACTGGTACTTGTTCTTCATCACTAATGCTAAAAAGGTTGCTATTTACAAGTGTTATATTATTTATTCTTATTTTTTTACCAATTTTGCCATAAGCATCAGATAATCTTGCTTCTATTGCATCTAATAAAGAACCAAATTTATGTCCAATTCTATGCACTGCGGTAAAACTTATTCCTATTGCATCTAATAAAGAACTAAATTTATGTCCAATTCTATGCACTGCGGTAAAACTTATTCCTATTGCATCTAATAAAGAACTAAATTTATGTCCAATTCTAATTCTAGAAGATGTATTACTAATAACATTTATAAGTGAAGCTATAAAACGCAATCCTATTAAAAGTTTTAAATATTTGACAGCATTCTTTACAGAAATTCTAAGAAGTCTTGGCTTTTTATTTATACAAATCATTCTGTAATTAAATGATGTATCTATATCATTTAAATCAGATTCTTCATATATTCCTTTTCTATAAATATTATCTAAATTAGATTCTATATCAATACTATCCTGTAAAACTCTTAATAAAATACCAATAGAATGTATATTATTTAAATTTAGTACATTTAATAATAAATCATTTAATTGCTTTCTAATACATATTCTAAATTTAAAATATGATGATACACGTATTACACTAGAAGCAACTTTAACAAAACTTAAATTAAATGCAAGTGCTATTTGTTTTACGTCACTTAAAGAAATATTCTTTAATTTTAAAATTATATCACCACTTTTATCAATAAGTCTTTCTGCAAACTCGCTAAGATTTGCATTTATTTTTTTTGCTTTAGAAGTAATATCAGTTGCACCATCTTTTATAGATGTTATTATTCTATAAGTTTTACGTTGAGCTCCAGCTGGAGCATCTGCTGTAATATTACTTTCTATAACAGTTGGATTTTTTACAATCTCACCAGTTTCAAGATTTATTACTCCACCATTTTTTAATAATTCTATTTTAGAAGAAATTTTTTCTTCATCATATTCATCACCATCTTTATAGAATGTATTTACTGTTTTAGATGCTACTTCTCTATCATCCAAATATGATGTATATTCATCTTTTATACCATTCTTTATTTTTACCCAGTCAATACTATTTGGAACAGAAATAACATTATCTTTAAATTTATGTCTTAAGTATTTAAGTGTTATATACCCAACATTTCCATCAAGCTGAGGGTTTTCTCTTTTTAATTCAAATCTACCACTTCCAATAATTTGGCAATCACTTAAAGCATAAATATTTCCAAAATCAACATCTTTAAAGCGCTTCTTTGTTAAATAAGGATTTTTAGAAGAATTATTTATTTTTATTTCAATTATAGATTTATTAAATATATCTCTTAATTTATTAAGTTTTTCAGATGTATTTGTATCTTCATTATAATCAGCCCAGCTTCCATTATAATAAATTTTTACAACACCATCTTCAATAGACTTAATTTCTGTTTTAACATTATTATTTACATAATAAGCATGATATTCATATTCATTACTATAATCTTTTTCTATTTCTGTTTTAAACACTACCATATCTGATAATGTTTTAGAAATTGTACCATTATCATTCAAGGCGTCTCTAGGAATACTTATTGTAGGTGAAAAACTCTTTAAATAGTTTTCTCTAAGTTCATCTATAGCTAAATTTACATCACCATATTTTAGCCATCCACCTTTAAAATCATTTACAGTATTAATTCCAAATATTTCTCTTGATGAAACATACCATTCTTTCAAGCCAAATTTGAAAATAATATCTGTAGAGTCTTTTTGTATTGTTTGATTTCCTATTTTTATATAAATCTTTTTTCCTGGATCTGTATTTCTTATAAACTCTATTGATTTTAATGGTATTTTTGTAGAAGTATAATTATCTCCACCTTCATTTATAAACTGAGAATTGAGCATTTTAGGAGCGGCAAATTTTCCACCTTTACCGTTAAGTTTTTCAACTGTCGAAGGTAGAGCTCTAAATATTCCAAAATCAACTGAGTCTATATTTGTTCCGTTGTCATCAGATACAAATGCTTCTCTATATCTCTTTAAAAGCTCTTCATAAAAGTATTCCTTTAAAAATTCATCAGAATTATTTGTTCCGTTATTTCCATGAAAATTTTTAAGTAAATCAAGCATTAAGAATGTTGAAGAACTATATTCATCAAAATCATCCATTACTTTATGCTCATTATAATTATATCTACCTCTAGCATGTAAAACTCTGTTATCGTCTTCAATTACAAAATCATTAATATTATTTCCTAAATTTTCAAATCTTTGTAATGTATAATTATAATATTGGTCAAATCCAGACCATTCATTTTGAAATAATGAAGCTATTTCAAGTATAGATTCTTTTGATGATAACTCATAATGCTCTTTTAATACACTATCTTCAAGTAATTGAATCAAATCACCTACAGTATCATATTTGTTTTCATCAAACATTTTATAAAATACTGAGAACAATTCTTCCGATGTATAATATTCAATAATCTGTGTATTTGGATCATCTTCTGGAATATCTGGTAAATTTGCAATAAAACTATTCTTCAAATCTTCAGAAAAACTTTCATAAGTTCTATTCCAAATATCTCTCAAAAGCATTTTTTTGAAAGATTTTTCGCCTTTTGTATCACTTATTATTTCAAAAAGCTTTTCGTTAAATTGATTTTTGAAATTATCTAAGTTATCATAAAGTCTATCTGTAAATGGTTTTGTTGGTCTATGCCATTTATATCCATAAATTCCAAGTTCATTCCAATTTATAATATGTTCATTATTATAAGCTATAAAATCGTCAGAATCAGCTTCTTCATCATATCCTTTCCAGAACTCATCATATTCATAAAGTCTATAATTATTACCTACTTTTTTTACTGTTCCGTTAAATTTTATTTCAACAAGACCTTTTGGTCCATAATTGCACACACAATAAATTTTTCCATCATATTCATCATATATAAGATCACCTATCTGTCTATCCCAGAAACAGATATATCTCATATTATTATCTGCAGCATTTTCTAAGAGATTTCCATTGCTATATGTTATATTTATTCCCTCGAAGAATGTTTTTCCAACATCATCTTTTTTACCAATATACCATCCTTTTGTTCTATCGCTATGACGTACAAGTCCAGATGGTTTTGATATATCCTCATTATATATTTCTGTATAAACTTGAGTAGGAGCATAATAATACCCACTTGAACCGCCAACTTTATATAAATGAGAATATCTATCTATATCTACATTTCCTCTTTGGCATATAGTATAGAAATTTTTAAGAGCGTTTGTGAAATTTCTTTCATTTCTATAATTTCCACTAAGTTGTATATTATTATTTGAGTCTCTATGCGGTATGTTATTTGAATCAATTACATCTGGGAAAAGTTTAGAAAGCCACCAAACTTTTTTATTTGCATACTGGCATCTATATACATTAAATTTTCCACTTTCAAGTTTTACAAAGCAATCCCCAACTGTTAAATATTTTCTTATTTTTCCTATATCTACATATATACTATTAAGGTATCTTTCAGCTTCATTTCTTGGGTTAGTTATTTTTTGACCAGTAAATAAAACTATATTAAATGAATTTAATATTTTTTCAGCACTTGTTTCTAATTCTGCTGGATATATTATACCAGCATTTCCAATAGTTGTTCCATTTACTTCCTGACTATACATTGTTGTTTTCAACATTTTTATATCATATGGAAGTAAATATTCTTTCCAACTACATTTATTTAATTCTTCGAATTTACTTATGTTATTAGAGTTTTCTAGGCTTAGTTTACCATCAAGCAAAAGATTAACATCTTTACCTTCAGAGTCTATAACGTATTTTATTTCTTTGTAATATTCATTTTCTTCTATTCTATTTCTTACTGTTGATGGGTCATCTTTACCTTTTGTACTATTTATTTTAGAATATCCATTTATTTTTTCTGTGCTTACATCAGTTTTTGAAACATCTAAGCTAACCCTTCTAGGTGTAGAATATTTATATACTCTACCACTTCCATCATCGTATGAATAAAATTTTACTCTTCTTGGACAACTCTTTTGAATCCTATTTGTGCTATCATTTATTTGTTTTTCTGGACCAAGATATCTACTTGTAAAAATACTAATATATCCAAAATCAAGAGGTTGTCTAAATGTAAGTGTATCAACATCATTCCAAGTAGGTAATGAGTTTTTATACTTTATTTCTTGTCCATTTTTTGAGTAATAAACTATCTCATTATTATCATTAATTGTTGTATAAAGATCCTTATTTACAGTATCCCAACACTCACTATCAAGCATCTGGAAACCTTCAAATGTTCCATCTATAAGAGCTCCATATTTTCTATCTCCGCCACCATTAAATGCTATAAAATCAGAATCTCCACTTATAGAGTAAGCAATAGTCTTAATATCCCTCATTACAAAAATAGGTGTAAGAAAGTCTAGATATTTAGAAAGAGAATTTATTTGTTTTCCAGTAAGGTTTGCTCTATTTCCAAGTGACGAAGCATAGTAGTAAATATAATTTGTTTTAAAATATTTATATACTTTTCCTTCGTATTTTTCACCATTCTTATCATAATCAGAATATCCAAGAACAGCTTCAAGACCATATTCAGAAACAAGTTCTTCAAAATCCTTAAGATTCTGTTGCTCTGAAAAATCACTTAAATTAATAATTTCAGAAGTACTGAAATTTGGATTTAAATTATATGATGGGTTTATTGTTGTTAAATAAAAATCCTTTGAGAATTTATCAGATGTACCAGTTTCTTCATTTTGCTGAGGATACTTTGAGTAATAATATCTTCTATCAAAGAAGAATTCATGTATTTCTATTTCAATTCCAAGAAAATTAAAGAATAACTGGAAAGAATAATTTGTACCTTTTACTCTATAAATATCAAGAATGTTCTTTGCAAGCTCTCTATAATAAGCTTCTTCTGTGTCATCTATATTAAGATAATCTTTTTCAAGACCAAGAAGTTGAGTTAAGTATACTATATAATCCCAAGGTATTTTATCATAATCAAGATAATCTTTTGTTTCATCAAGCAATCTGCTTATTTTATCAAATTCCTTAAGCATAGCATCAAGAAATGCATCTGCAGCTGGATTATTTTTTATTTCATCTATATCACATTGAGGTACAAATTTATCTGCGTTATTTTGGAAGAATGATGAAACATAACAATATTTATAGCAATAAAATATTGATTGATAAAGATTGTCTTTTGCTTTTGAAATTCCAAATATTTCTCTTATTTCTTTAAATAAGAATTCCTCTGCTGTTAATTGCCAAATTGATTCTTTTCTTATGTGTTCTTCATTTTCTAAAATAAGCAATGCCAAATCTTGCATTGCCTGTACGTTTTTGAAATTTGCGTCAATAACCGCCTGTTTCATTACAGATATATGATACTCTTCAAGAAGTTTTTCTTTAGTAATAAGCGCACCATTTTCTCTAAGAGAATTAATGAGTGCGTTATTACATACTAATGTCTCAAGAATTGTATCAACGTTTGGCGTGTTAAATGTCATTTTTACTCCAATGAAAAAAGATTTATATTTAACTTTTATTCATTATATTGTACATAATTAAATATTTTTCCATGAGAGTTTTCTTCATCCTCATGCAAGAACAATATTTCATAGAAATCTGCAGGAATTTCATATATCTCATTTTGATATGTATCTTGGTTTGTATAATCAAGACCAAAATATTCAATATTTACAGATTCAACTCCACTACAATTCATTATTGTTTTAATAATCTTTGACTTAGAAACACTCTTGTTTATTTCAGCTTTTTCAAGACCAAAATTATTGTTTATTGCATTTTCAATTTCTGCTTTAATATTAGAAAGATTAAAGTTTGAGTTATAATGAATTGTTGCAGCAATATCATAAGTTCTAAAATATGGTTTTAAGAAGTAAATATCTGTTCCAGAAATCTTATATTTATACATATAATCTTGTAAAATATCTTCATCATATTCTACTTTATTTCCAGCCATATCTATTGCATAAGTTCTATCATTTATAAAATGAATATAGAAAGGAACATCTGGGAATTTAGAATTTACTGTCTTTTTGAGATTAAACTTATACTTAATATTTCCGTCTGCTCCAGTTGAAGCAACTGTTTCTATATAATAATCTGGATCTCTTATCTCTATTTCTCCATTATCCTTTTCTACTTTCTTTTTATATGTTAATCTTATTTCGCTTAAATCATCTTCCTCTCTTGGGCAGAAACCACCATCTTCAGTTTCGTAATCGGCAAGTTCTTCTTCGTATAATTCAAATAAAGCTGGATTAGTATATTTTGTTCCAAATATTTTTTCATACAAAGCTTTTTCCTGTTCATATGATGCTCCAGCACAATGATAGAAAGTAATATTAGAATCAGAATTTTTTGTAAAGTTTCCAATTTCAAGTTGGTTCTGATATTTATAAGAATAATTTATTATATTATAAACATTTTCAGAAATTAATGGATCTATATTTGAAAGGTTTATTGCTTCTGTACCAGAATTTGTTATTGCTTTATATATCAAATCTCTAAAACTTTCAGCATCTATATCCCCAACAGTTTCATACTTATAGCGAAGATTTATTTCCATCATTTCATAATTATCAACAGAGAAAATAAATTTATCTGGGCAAACTACTCCATTTGTTGGTTCTCTAACAATCTGAGATGTTTGAAGTTTTATAAGATCTGCTTTTAGAATATCCAAATCTGTCTTAATTGAAGCAAGCGAGTTTGTGTCTTTTGGTTTTCTTGTAAATCTTACATCAAAGTTAGATTTTGCTTCATCAACTTTATACCTTGTTATACCATTATCATTATATCCAACTACACTCTGACCTTCAATTCCAATTATTTCTGGTTTGTTTTCTTCATCAATATCTGGGTCTCCTGTTAAATAGAAGTTTTCATATATACTTCCAAGCTCAAGAGTATCTATAAATTGAAGTTTGTAGTTTGCATAAATATTATTATATCTTGCTTCTGAATCTATTACATTGTCTTGTAATACAAAATATCCAGACTTTGGTCTATCTTCTGCTACTTCATCTTTTTTAAACATTGCACCAGCAGAATCTTCAAGATACAAATCTATCTTTCTTACACCAATAGCCTTATCACTTGTTTGTCCAACATATGGAAGTCTAAATACATCATTAAGTAAATCTCTAGAACTTGAATTTGGCTTTTCGAAATAAAGTGTAGAAGAACTTCCAGTAATAGGAGATTCTATTTTTAAATGTAATTTTTTACCATCAGAAATAGCAGAAGCTATTTTTGAATAACTTGCAGCCTTCTGAACAGAAGGAACTGATTTTGTTCCAAAATACTGCTTTGCTTTTATTCCAATATCTTCTGAAATTAATATATTTGGTTCAAAATCCATAACCAAAGCACCATTTTCAAGTGGATTTGCATTAAGTGTTTCAAATGCTAAATCATATGAATTTGCTGCTGTCTGACTATAATTTTCATCAAATGTAAATTTTCTTATAACATTTAATCTTATTGATTTTAATTTATTTATAATATCAGTATCAACAATACCGTTAAATGATGTTCCATCCCATATTTTAACATATTCTGCTTGTTCTGCTTTAGAAAGTGCATATGTTACCTTATATGCTATATCTCCCAAAGAACCATTACTATAATTTCCAAAGTCAGTTTTTTCAATTGTCATATAATAATTAGGAGTTCCTTCATTATATAACAAAACGCCATTATTATAAAGTTCATTTCCGTTAAATGCTTGATTTTCAGAATTTCTGTATTTTCTGTCTATCCTTGCATACATTGAATCTGGATATATTTCAAATGAGTTTTCGTTTACTTCTTCTAAAACTCTTATACTAAATATATCATCACCAATACCAATAATAATATTAGTATTATTATTAAATTGAGAATTATATTCATCTGCTATATTCTTAGTTGATGTAGCAGTTGTTGTTGCACTATTAAAGTCAAGACCAACAAGCTGTAAAGAATGATTTGCATCATACATAGAATACTCTGCGTTTGTTGTATACAAATTAACAAACTGCTTATTTATCATCTCGATAATTCCATCATTTGCTTTTGCAAGACCTTCGTTACTTGAACCAACTGGGCTTGCTGTTTGCTCTTCTTCTGGATTTGTAATAAATCTCCAACATTGTTCATTATTTCTAGCACCAAGAGGAATTGTAACACCAGTCTTTTCATCAATATATATAATCATTGTAGCATTAGTACAATTTATTGGTTCGTTTTTATCAAATCCAACAGATGATATATATTGAGCATGCTTATCAACTGTTCTTCTTAAAATAGAAGTACTTTCTTCAGCAGTTTCTTCTTCAAACACAGTCATTGCATCTTTATATCTTGAATCTTCTGAATCATATTCAAGTGAGAAAGGAATATCAGCAAAGAAATCTTCTTCGTTTTTTTCTATACTTAATTTAACTGCAATTCCAGATGTATTACCACTTGCAATCTGATTACAGAAATCATCTGGCATTTGAATTATTCTTGCATTTTCATATATAACATCTTCTCCACCTGGAAGCTTTACTTTATAATTACTATACATTCTACTATATTCAATTTCTTTATTGAATACACCAGCATCAAAACAGTATTCTTCATTTAAAACCTGTTCTTTATTCATTGTAATCCAAGGGAAGTTTTTATATTCAGAAGTAGGTACGCCTTCATAATTTTTCTTTAATGCAACAAAAGCAAATGCTTCCTGAGGATTTATATTTCTACCAAAATAAGATTTAAAATTATTTGGCTGGTTAGAAGGTGTATAAGTTTTAATTTTTAGTATACTTGTATTTTTTCCTAGAATATAGTCAAAGTCATCAGGTGTTACAGCTCTGTCCATTGTTCTTAAAGACAACGGAGCATTAAGAACTGCATCTTGGATTGTTTCTTGGTCTGCACCACCTTGACATGCTTCAGTATTATTTACTGTTATCTGAACTATATCACCATTTCTGTTCTTTACGCTTACAGTTGCCTTCAAAAATCCTATAGGCGAATTACCAAGATTTCCTGACGTTGTTCTATATATTACACCAATTGTATGTCCAGCTGGGAATAGTCTTCCATAATTAGTTGAACCACCATATGTCATTACGCCTTTTGAAGCAAATCTTATTCTATACTTCTTATCAGTTGTGTATTCTATTACATATGGAACTGGTTTATTATCATTTTTAGCATCTATATCTATAAATGATGAAACTTTATAAAATTCAAGGTTGTTATCAGTTACATCATATACTCTGATAGTATTATCATCTATATTTTCATTTGAAATTTCAAATACTGGGCCATCACTTGTTTCAGAATAGAACTCTTCATATATTGTAGTTCCTTCATATGCATAAATAACATTACCATTTATATCTGCATCAAAACTTGTATAACCACCAGTAAGTGCTACTTCACTCATATAGTCTGGCTTACCATTATTATACTGAAGAATTTCATAATCTGTTTCATCGCCATTAATATTTTTTCCCTTAAATCTAAAAATATTGCTTACGCGTTCTGAAATATCTTCATCTACGTCTCTTCTTGGTGTAAGAATTATATCTGTCTGTGAAAATGAGTTAACATCAATTTGTACTTTTCCTCTTGCAGACTTTGCCATTGTTGGAGTATAGCCAATTTGATTAAGATGCATTATTCTGCTATCATCTGATTGGGCTGTCCCTATAAACATTTCATTATAAATAAGGTCTTGTTTTACACCTAGATTATCAGAAATCCAAGCCATAAGCTGTGTAAGCATAGAACCAGCTTCACTATTATAATAGCTGGTCCAATTGTCTTTCCAATTTGGATTATTTTCTATAATCTCTAGCATTTCTGCTAATGTATTATCATAATTAATTCCTTCATATAATATATTTGGAAGTTCTGTTAATCTTTGTGTAGCCATTATTACTCCTATAATCCTATTTCACCTGAAATTATTTTATCATCAGAAACTTTTTTTAGCGTTATTTGTATTTTAAACTCTTCGTCTTGAGAATAGATAAGTTTTGCCTCTAAAACTTTTACTCTTGGTTCACATCTCTCTATACTATTCTTTGCTTCTGTTAAAATATCATCAATCCTCATTTCTGGAAGAAAAAGATATTCTCTTATATCCGAACCAAATTCAAGTTCTTTGACTCTTTCACCTCTTTTTGTGAGAAGTATTCTTTTAACATTTTCAAGAATTAATTTATCTTCTGTACTGGAAAAACTAATTCCTTTTCCTTCTCCAATTACAAGACCTCTTTCGCTCATAATTTTAACTTTTTTACAGTTCCTTTATAATACACATTGTATCTGGATCATAAATTGTTGGTATATTTCCATTAAATGTTAATTGCCAAGCTTTTTTCTTTGTATATATAGTAATAGGTTCTCCATTATTATCTGTTTTTGCAACTTGCTCAACTTTACCATCACTATGTTTTACTTCTTCATATTGAACTTCAGCTTTATCATTTATTTCAATAAGATCTTTTTTTATTATAGTACACATTGTTTCATTATTTTCTTCATCTCTTACATATACAGTATCACCAACATTGAATTGTGGATACTTTCCAAGAGAATAACTATAATAAACAGAGCAATTATAATCTATTATAATTTGATTTCCGCTTTCAAACTCTTCTGCTGGCTGCTGAACCAAAAGTTTTTTGAACATTCCCTTCTTTTTCTTGAGTTTTGCATAATAATCTCTTTCCATTTTATCAACGCTAACTGCACTCTCATACCATTGTTTAAGACTTCCACCAGATTTATCCAATCTATCCTCAAGTACTTCATTTAATTCTTCTGCTATTAATCTATCAGACCATACATCATGACATTGAGCATTCCTATATCTAATATAAGAAAGTACAGATGGTATATTATTCCAAACAGTATTATAATTTGAGTTATTTAAAGCTATTGAGTATGTTTTTACAAATTCATTGTATTTCTTTATTCCACCTTCATCAGTGCAGCATCTATAAAGTTGTAAAAGTCTTTCTCTTATTAGTTTTTGTATTTGTTCAGAAAATAGTCTTCTATAACTTGCCCCAATTGAAATTTTTTTCATTGGATAAAAGTCATAATATTTATGAACTTCTTTATAAAGAGTAACTACGGTTGGTATTCCGTTAACCCACTGAATGGTATTATAAGGTTCATTTACAACATAATATGGAACATCAGATACAATTCTAAACCTCATATCTATTTTATAAACTTTATAATAAATTGGTCTTTGACTAGATACTTGACTAGTTGAGCTATATCCACTTGGGCATCCGCCAGATGGCATAGAATTAGAAACAGTAGTCCAATATGTTTCATATTCTGTTACAGTTTCCCAAGTAGCTGTACAATATTCTATTTCTGCAAAACAAATTTTACTTTCATCTTCTGTAAATAATGCTATTATTGAATATGGCGGAAGTGTTCCAGTCCAGTATTCATTTTTTACGCTAGAATTCCAACTACCTTCTGATACTTTTTTTCCAGTAAATGAATATTTGTAATAATTATATCTTTCCTGTCCAACTGGCATCTCTTTTATAGTTATAGATTTTGGTTTATCAGTTACAGTTGTATAACCAATTCTATAACTATGAGGTATGCCTTTTGTTATTATATTATAACTACCAATATAAGCAGATAATTCATGTATAAAACCTTGGTTTTCATTTTGCTGAATATATTCCCAAGGCTTTAGATTTGGAGCAAATTCTGTGTTATCACTTTCTGGACTTATATCTTTTGAATCATAAAATTTATCTGATTTAAATTTTTTATCTCTATTGTTAGCCTCACCATATCTATAAAACCAGTTTTGATAAATTCCAACAGAGTCTTTTGTTGTTACATATGGTCTACCATAAATATAATCACCATAATTTATATTACCGCCATTAAGAAGAGATACCTCATATTCTTTGCCACTTTTAAATGTGCTTCCTTCTATAATTTGCATTTCGTTTTTTGTACCAGAATATTGAGAAGCAAGTTCATATGTTTTTTCTCTAACCATATAATCATCTTTTGTTGGATCATTCATATCATTTTTAGCATTATCTGCCTGCCCAGTTATAGATGAAAGATCATTTTCTAGAGAAGATATTGCATCAAGTATTGCTTGTGAATAAAGTTTTCTTTGTGTCGAATTCATTATATTCTATGCTCCTCTGATATAAATATATAAACTATAGAATCTCTTGCTAAAACATCAAGCCTTTTAAGTTCTTCTTCCCAGCTTGGTTTTTTCTCACTATTACCAGATTTCCATAACTGAAAATCTGTTTTTATTGCGTTGTCTATTTTAAAATTTAAATAATCTTTATTCCTTAAGAATGAGAAATAATCACAAATTCTTAATTTAAACATTGAAAAAATTTCTTTAGCGTATTCCATAGCTCTTCTTTTTTCATCTTCTTCAAGTTCCAAATAATCAGCATCATATTCAAAGAATGTTGGATTAAATTCATTAACAATGTATACTATTCTCATTAGTAATCTATCAAGATAAAAATCTTTAAAGTCTTCTGGTGTTTCAAGTGATGGTTCTTCTATTGTATTACCATCTAAATAATTATTAAGTTCCGTTATTTTTTCAGAATAATGTCTTGCCAAATCATCATAAAGACTTATATTTAAAAGTTTTTTATTAAGTTTATCAAGATACACATCTCTTATATCAGTTCTATAATTTACAGCTGCTATTTTAATTATATTTTTATCTCCACCTTCTGAGAAACGTGCCATATTTCTATTTATATATTTTTGATATCTTACATATACAGTCATTAATGCCTTATTATAATCCCAAGATATATCACTGAAATCAACCCTTAGTTTTCTTCCAAGTTTTTTTGATTCTACATATGTATCATAAATTCTACCTTTTACTAAAGGAGCAATATCTCTAACTGTTTCATATACAGCTGCTTTTATTACTATTTTTGCTTTATAATCATCTAAATAATGAGTTGCTTCAAGAAATTTATTATATATTTCTATGGCTGCTCCTTTTGCTCCAAGAACATATTCTGAATAAGTTTCAAGTGCATTCACTTTCTCTGTTTCATTTTCATAGTCAAAATTTGCAATTGTATCACTAAATGATCCATCTGGTTTTATATCTTTTATTTTATTTGCCGTAAGCATTAAAAGTTCATTTTTCTTTTTTGCATAAAATGCATTTACATATGCTATTGCTTTATTTAATTTTTTATCAGTATTTAATCTAAATGTTCTATCACCAGTAATAATTCTCTCATTGTCTACTAAATCTTTATAAGTAACACCTTCAAATGAGAACATACCAACATCTTCTTGCCAATCTATAAGACTGGAAAATTCATTATATTTATAAACTTCATCTCCATCTATAACAAACTTTTGCTGTCTTGGATCATCATCATAATATTCTCCTTCATCAAAAAGAGTGCTTCCAGTAACTTTAAATGAAACTGCTGGTAAGAATATACAATTTATAGCATATAAGAATAAAACATTTAACATTTCTTCATTCATTGAATCATCTACTTCTATGAATTTATCGTTATAATGTTTTTTATTTGAAAGTTCATAAATTCCATCTTTTCCAGTACATTTACCACTTTTATCATTAATATTTGAGAATCTTCCATTTATTTCAAGTTCCCAAATCTTTCCATCTTTTGATGTAAGAAATTCACCACCGTTTAAATTTCCGTCACTATCTGTCTTTGCTAAATAAAAACTATCACCAAATGTAAAAACTTTATAATTATTATCCTCAAATACTTTTGATGTTCCATCTGCATTTGTACAATATATTCCATCATCCTCTTTTGATATAGTTGTACCACCTATAGATGCCTGCTCCAAAGTTTCATCTGCTATATATTCCCAAGTTTTTCCATTATCGTATGTTTTCCAGGTTCCTTTATTTTGTCCATATCCAAACCCAGTTACTTGTGTAGTTATTCCTCTTTCCATTTAACAGTTTCCTTATGGTGTTGTTATTAAATGACCGCCACTATAAATATCAGCAGATGAATTATAAACGCTTGCTTCAACGCCAATAATATCTTCTGAAACATCAATCATATTTAATAATCCTAAATCAGCAGAAATATCATTTTGCACTTCTATATTACTTTCAAAAATAAATACTGTAATATCAATACAAGATGTATCTCCAAAATATTTTATATCATGTTCCATTAAATCTGCAACCAACTGATTATCTGATGTTTTTTCATCATCAAAAGCACCTATTTCAAAAGTATCATTCTGATATGATAATGTGCAGCTTATTATTCTTTGTGGTTTAATTATAAAACTAGTTCTTGAAGATATTGTATACTTTGGTGCTTCTTGAAGTTCATTATTTTCACCAATAATATAATATTTAACTTCTCCAGTTTTTGGTATATAAACTTTTTTAGGGCCAGTTGTATTTTCAAGAACTGAAATTATATCGTATTCAAGTTTTCCTTCTTGGTCACTTCCTTCTTCATCTGTTCTTAATTTTAATACATCTGTATATTGACTGAAATTTATATTATTTCCAAATATTGCAGCATCATAAACATAATAATTATTATCGTTTGGATTTAATGGATACCAAGTGCTTCCATCATCTAATGAATAAAGTACTCCATATTGTTTAGAATCTGCATTTCTTCCCTCATAACTAAAAGCAAACAGAATTCCATTCCAAGGTTTCTTACAAGGCATAAAGCTTCCATCTGTAATGTTTGTACTTCTCCAATCACCATTTAAGAAAATCTTTATTCCTTCATTTATTTCTGAATATAAAATATTAGTTCCACCAGGTGACATAACTATACTAGCATCACTACGTTCATTTCCGTCTTCAACATTTCCTTCGTCCTTTTCTGTAGTTTTATCTATGTTATCTGGAGCATCTTTCATATCTTTTGTAACAGTTTCATTACATTTATCAACTGTATCTCTTGTAGCCATAGATATTTGATCTATTATATACTGATCTGAAATTTCTCTGATTTTAAACTCAAAATTCCAAATCATTTCTTTCATTTTTAAAAGGAATATTGTTGCAAGTTGAACAATTATTTTACTTACAGTACTAAGAATAATAGCAGCAATATCACCAGCATTTCCCCAAGAACGAAGAATACCAGATGCACGAGCAATTATTTTTGCTATTGGGGTTACTTTTTCGAGAATAGTCATAACCTTTTTATATGCATCCATACCAGTTACTAATGCAATAAGAGGTGTAATAAGGTTTTGTATATACCCAACACCATATTGTTTAAGAGTTTTTGCTATTGTTCCTTTTTTTCTTCTTAATGTTTTACCAAGATCATATGCTGTTTTTGCTGTTCCTATAAGATCACCAACTTTCATGTATGTTACTGTTTTTGTAACAACTTTTTGTTGATTATTTCCTATATTTTGCGTCGTCTTGGTTTGGACTGTTCTCATATTATTAACTTAAATTAAAAAAGCCAGTTATTTATAACTGGCTTTTGTTTTACATATTTATCATACCAGAAGTAATACCTTCTTGTGTAGATGTATTTGAAGAAGCCATTATACTCCTTCTTTCAGCTTCTTCTTCTTCATATGTTTGATTGATTATTTTTATATAATCCTGCATTTCTGTTATTGGCATAAAATATACCTCATCCCTTGAAAAGCCATAGTGGATAAGTTGGAGAGCATTCCATCTTATCTCATTTATATGACCTTTAGGAAAGGCGAAAAAAGTCTCTGTCCATTGGAATTGGTACTTGCCTTGTAGCACCACACTTTGGACATACTATTGTCGCTGTTGGAACATTATTTGCAAATTCAAAGCATTTTGAAATTTCAACTCTATCCTTTCCAGGCAATGCCTCATAGAAATCTGCCCAGTCATTAGGATTAAGCAATTCCCCATTATCATCTTTAATTTCCAAAGTTTGAACAACTAAACTTACAACTCTATCTGAAACATCTTCATATTTCTTTGTTGTTTTAAGTCTTGTTGCTTCCTCTTCATCTGCAAGTCTTGCCAGTCTAATCTTTACTGTATAATTAGAAACTGGAAGTTTAATTTCATTAATATCCTTTACGCTTTCTGGAATTTCTTCCCAATCAACTTCTTCAATATCTATTTCTTTCTTAAATTCTTTTCCACAGTCAGCGCACTTACAGTCAAATTTGTAATCACTACCATAAGAAATATTTCTCAAAGCATAAAGAAGATAATATGCATCATAACTCAAAAGCTTTGAAGCATCATAATTTGATGCCATACAATTTTCAAACAAAATTCTAAATGCCGAATTTGACTTAAGATAAGCTTGATTTGTAAGAACCTCTTCTTCGGTCATTGAAATTGGATAAAGTTTTATATATCCATTCCTTAAATCTTCATCTTCTGCATCGAGATAATATCTTCCACCAGAAAGAAGAGGAATTTTGTTTGCTTCCATAAAGCAGAACTTACTCTTCTTTTTTCTCATCTCGCTTGCTTTCTTTATTCCTTTAAGAGATTCATCTCTTTCACTTGCTGTTTCAAGATTTTTTATAGCTGAAAGATCAATAGGAGCTACAGGTTTTGTTGACTCAACTACTTCTTCATTCTTTTTTTCTGCCATTATAAATTTCTCCTTTTCTTTTTCTAAATTTAACTTTTAATAAAAAAAAGGGTAGCGAAGCTACCCTTTTTTGTCAAGTATTTTGCATATTATTTTTCTTGAGGTCTTTCAAATTTATCATCTATCATTTTAAGTTTTTCTCTAGCATTGTTATCTACTGGGAACATTACATTTGTCCAATAAACAATTCTATTTGCAGTGAAATTTAAAATCTCTTTCCTGAGCTCATCATAAGCAGCTACTTCTTTTCCAGCCCAGCTATTTGTAATCTTTGCCTTTTTCTTCATTACATCAAGTTTTTCTTTATCTATAGGTGTTCCTTTTTCTTTTGCACTCTTTGCTACAGCATCAACTCTCTTTAAGAAATCAGAACTTCCATAGAATTTTCCAGAAATATTATATGGTGCTTTAATCTGACTAAATCCTTGGAAAGAATAAATTGCTTTATGTCCGCCATTTTCTTCAAGCATTGCATCCATAATTTTATTTACTTCTTTTTCATTAAGTTTTCCAGAATCCAAAAGCTTCTGTTTAATTTCAGGAAGTACCTTTTGAGCAACTTTAGAAAAATCTACATTTCCTTTATAAAGTGGATTACAAGCAACCTGAACAAACTTAGGAAATTTCTTAATTCCATAAGGGTTCATATATCCATTTTCACCAAATAAAGAATTTATAAATCTATCTGGATATCCTTTAAGATCTCTAATGTTCTGAATTGAGAAATTTTTATAAGAAACTATATCGGAAGTTTTATTTCCAGCTCCCATTCCTTTAGAACCCTTTATTTTATCTCTTGTTTCATCATCAAGATATTGTCCTTTAATGTGTTTTTTTACATCTTTTAAATTTTTCTCTCTGTATGAATCAAGATCATTAAGATTTCCCATCTTCTCGAACTTTTTCTGATCACCAGCCCAGTTCTTTGTAAGTCTATCATCACCAATTTCTGCAACTATTTTTTTGGCAAGTTCCATATTACCATCTTTAAGTGCATTATAAAGTTCTTTTTCTTTTTTATCTATTTTAAGTGCGTTAATAATATGAGTATAAACAGAAACAAGAGATGTTCCAGACTCTCTTACAATCTTTGCTGCAAGTTCTGGGTTCTTTTTAATAATCTGCGTTCCAAGAACTGTAATAAGTTGTGCAAGATTTTTCTTTTTGTCTTTTCCAGAGAAGTGCTTTTCAAGGAAGATTGCATTTCTAAGCTGTTCCTGATTATAACCAGCACTATCAATCATATCTACTGCTTCAAGATCTTCTTTACTCCAAGCACCTGGAATATATTTGTTTGCAAGGTGACTTGCTTCAGAAGGAGAATGAATTTCTATTTCGCCAGTTTCTCCACCAGAAAGAGAACCATTTGAATTATCATGATGATCTTCTACTGTATTTGGTTTTGCTGTTACCATTTTAAGCTTTCTTAAATCATTTGATGAACCGTTAAGTGTAGACTTTCCAGATTTAAGCTCGTCCTGTAAAACTCTCATTCCATAAAAAAGCGAAGTAAGTGAATCATCTGTGAATTTATTTTCTTTTGGTGAATAATCATCTCTAAATTCTTTCTTAAACGCATCAAGTTTCATTGATTTAAAATCTTTTTTTGCAAAAGATTTAAATTTATACATACCATCTTTCGGCCATCCAAGTAATGTTTGAAATACATCATAAACTTTTACTTTTGGAAACTTTGCAAAATCTGTTACAGATACATATTCTTTATCATTTTTTGCAAGAAATTTTTCATATGATTTATCATCATCACCATATTGAGCAAATTTTATAGTAATTCTATCTCTTGGTATACCTCTTCTTTCAAGAGCATGAACCATTGTAATACCAGAAATAAGACCATCTGTATCTTTATGAGTAATAATCTTTGCAGATGTTTTTCCTCTAAGTGGTATACCACCTTCTTCTGCAAGAATATTACCACCAAAATTATTCATCAGTGTTTCGCTTAGAATCATTTTCTTCTCCTGTTTTTTTGTCCTTATTTTCTTCTTCTTCACCTTCTTTCTTTTCTTTTCTAGAAAGAACATCTTTTTCAAAATTGTCTTCTTTACTTACTTTTACACTTATAAAATTATCTATAAGTCTAAGTTCTTTAAGTTTTGCCATTTCTTCTTCATCAAGAATTTTAGAAAGTTCTGATTCAAAATTTTTTGTAGCAGCTTTTATTTCATATTCTGCTCTTTCTATTTCTCTTGGTTTCTTAACTGTTTTTGTTCCAAAATCTTCTGGCTTTATTGCAAGATACCAATCATTAATATCGCCAGAATTTATAACTCCAGTTGATTTAAGCTTCCAAATCTTTTTTTCTTTATCATTAAGAGTATGTCTTGGAAGTACATTCATAAATGTATTTTTAGATTCATCAAAATTCTGTTCTGCTTTTCTAAGTTCGTCCTGCAAAATCTTTTTATAAACAGATATATATTCATTTCTTGAGAAATTCTTTTCGAAATCTTTAATTATTTCTTTTCTAAGCATATATCTATTAAATGCTTCTTCCCAGTTTCCAGATTTTTTTAGAGCAGCTTCTCTTTCTCTTGTACGTTCTTGAAGTTTTGTTCCAGCATATCCATATTTTTTAATGTCTTCTATATATTCTGTGATATATTTTCTTGTTCTTGGAATTCTTCTTCCACCTCTATAATCGTAGAATACTTCATTTCCTTCTTCATCTCTTTTTGGATCTGGATTATTAAGTATTTCTTTATATTTTTTTATTTTGTTGTATGCAGATTCAAGATCTGCCATAGACCAGTTGAATGATTCTCTGTCAAGACCTTTTGTTGAGAGAAGTTTTTCTATCATATTTGAATTTATTACAAGATTTGAACCAGATTCAAAATTATTTATTGTTTTTCTTAATTCGTTAAGAGCATTTTTTTTGTTTTCAAAATCAAGTTTGCTACTATTGAAAGCTTCATCTTTTTTATTCATTCTTAAAATTTTGTTTCTTCCGCTTTCATAAGCACGCATATACTCATCTTTTGTCATTCCATATCTTGTAAGAGATGTTGATTTGCTATAATCTGCAGATGCTCTTCTTGCTATTTGATAAGGTGCCGCTATTTTTATTCTAAATGTCTTTATAAGATTTTCTATACTAGAACCATATTTAGCTCTTATTTCTTTAAGAAAATCTTTTTGCTCTTTTGATAGCTTATATATAGTAGCATTTTCGCCTTTTCCTGATTTAATACCAGCTTTTGCTTTTATTTTTTCAGCACTTACCTTAAGTGACCCTATTGGTTTTGAAAATGCATAATAAAAAATAGCAGGACAAGTAATAAAGCCTTCATTAATTATATATTGATCATCTAATGTATTATCTACTATTTCTCTGAGTGTCATATCATTAACTTTTTAGATAATTACATATAATAACGTCTATATATTACTAATGATTTAACCAGCATGGTCCCCAACACGAAGTATTGCATCCATTGCAAGTACTAACACAATTATTACATGAAGTACATCCAGTACAACCATTGCAACTACCATTACATCTACTATCGCAACCAGTACAGTTTGTAGTACAAGCACTTACGCAACCACGACATCCAGTACAGCTGTTCTGGCAACTACTATTACAACCATTACATGATGTACAACCGGTTGTACAACCACTAGTACAACCATCATTACATCCATTACATGTATTTACACAACTTCCACTACAAGTATAGCTACTTGGACAATAAGAACCATTGTTGCAGCCAGCACAACTAGTGCAACTATTACATCCGCTTACGCATCCCATACAATATGTTCTAACACTTGTACAACCAGTACATGATTGGCAAGAATCATCGCAATTGCCACATCCATATCCAGAGGTACAACCACCATTACAGCTAGTACAACTAGTACAAGAAGTGCATCTATTACAGCTAGTACATGTATTACAACTATTTTGACAATTATTACAACCGCCATTACAGCCATTGCAATTATTATAACAGCCATTACATTTATTATAACATACATTACAATTTCTACAATCACTAATGCAACCATGACAACTATCGCAAGTAGTACAACTATTACATTTAGTACAACCTACGCAATTATTACAGTCATAATAAAGTTTACTATTATTATAATAAATATCATCATTATTATCAATTCTTAATATTTCTGTAACACCATTATCTCTTTCAAATTTAATTGTATTAGTCCCAACTAATATTTTTTTATGAGTTACTGTATTACTGTCGTTAAATTTTAGTTTATTTGATAATATAATCATCTTCCAGCTCCATTCCAATATGAATTACAACTATTGCATCCATTACAACTATTGCATAAATTACAGCCATAACATGTATCATCACATCCTTGGCAAGAATTACATTTGGTGTGACATCCATTACAATTTAAACAACTATTACAACTCACACATTCATCAACGCATCTAAAACATAAATAAGTTTGAGCATTTGCATTACAAGTATAAAATTTTTTGTCATTTATAAAGCCAGAATTTGTGGTTTTTGTAACCTTTCCTTTAGCAATAATCGTATCACTTATATTATTTTCATCAAAAAAAGCTTGACCGCCATCTTCCTTTAAAAATGTTGTATTATTAGTATTACCTAAAAATATAAGAGAACTATTATTTTCATTACCAATTCTGTCTTGTGTTTTGCCAACTGTTATCACATAATTATCTTATATGGATGCGCAACTTGTGATAATAAATGTGTTGGATGTAATATATCTTGCGTAGATGCATACCAAATTTGTATATATAATTGTTACAGCAAATATTAATCTATATTATACAAATCCTATTAATTCACAATCAATATCAGTAGGAATTATATAATCTGAATAATCCCTATCAAAACAATAATCAATCCAAGCACCCATTGCATCTTTTGAAAAATTAAATTTGCAATTTTCATTAGATGTAGATAAATAAAATTTTTTATTTTTATTAGCCCACATAAGTGACCATGTTAATGAAAAATGATCTACACCAGTAATATTTACTGGCGTAATTAAATTCTTTCCAAAGTCTCCAAATACAGTACAATCTCCATTATCATTAACATATTTTTCCATTGGATCTTTTATATTTTTTGCTAATTCTTCATAATGGTCAAAATATTCAATAAACTTTTTATTATTTTTATGTTTATTCCAAGTCATTGTTCCTGGACAATTATTAGCAATAAAACAATCATATTTATCAAATACGCTTTCGTCAAACTCTTCGGAAATAAAACAGTCTGTATCTACATATATACAATTATCAAACATACTTATAAAAAGCATTCTTAATGAATCTGTAGGATAGCATCTTCTAACATAAGTTTTTTTTGTCCATTCTGAAATATTAATACATTGAATTATTGGTATAAGTATTATTCTTATGTATCCAAATTTTTTAGACCAAGACATCATACATTTTTTTACATATTTTTTGCTATAATAACACTCATCATTTGGAAACTCAAAACATATAAATGTATATATATTTTTTCCATCTTCTGTTTTAGATGGCATTTCAAGTAAATTTTTTAGTGGAAATAAAATATTACCACTTGTTGTCATAAGCTTGACAACAAGTTTATTTTTTATAAATTCTATTTTTTTTTCATCCATAACTTATTTTATATTATTATTATCTACTTTAATTGTATTTGTTTGTTGAGAAAAATAAGAATTTCCAAACTTTATTTGTTTATCTAAAGTAATCATTTATCTATATGAATTACATTCATCTCCACAATTACAATTACCATTGCCATTGCAGCCACAATTACAATTACAATTATTAATTGCATCTTTTATTGCATTATCAAATAATGCTCTCATTTCTTTTATTCTAAGAATCATTCTTATAAATGCTTTATGATAAGAACATTTTTCTTTTGGATAAGTATTATTTGGACAAGGATGGCATTCGTTATAAATCTTATATTCGCAATCATCACAATAAGCTGGCATCTCAAGTTTCATATTCTGAATACCATCGTTTGTATCCCAAAGTTGGCAGGCTACATATTCACCTTTTGTATTGATACACCAAGTCTCATCTCTCATTCCTATAGCAAACTGCCCACATCCACCTGGCATCTGATATAAATCATCTCTCATAAGCTGATTATTAAAATATCCAGCATATGGTCTCCACCAAGCTGGGAAATTTTGTGTATTTCCACCTCTTGGATCTCCGAAACCTTTTGGTTCGCCATATTTTTTTACAAGCGCATATGTATCCATAAACACAAGTTCTGCTTCATGAATATATGTATCGAGTTCCTCACCATTAAAGTCAAATTCAGAACAGTAATCTGAATCATTAATATGATTTAATTTAATATCTACCTTATCTGTAAGATCATGATCGAATAACCATTTATTAAAATAAAACATATTTGCAAGCATAGATGGATTCTTTGAAGACATTGTACAATTTATAAGAGTAAAAATACCATCTTTTGCAAGTTTTACAAATGTATCACAAGTACTTTCTGAGAAAAGAGGATCAAACCATTTTGTTCTATGATATTGACCAAGTCCATCATGCGAAAGTTGGATCCCTATTTTTCTTCTTTTATTAAGTGCATAAATCCAATCAACAACTTTTTTATCTGCGATAGGTATACCATTTGTAGAAATAAAATAGCTTTCTATTTTATCACCAAATTCATCTTCGAGTCTATCAATTATTGGATCAAACCACTTTGTATGAATAAGTGGCTCTCCTCCCCAAAAATTAATATTTAATTTATCACCACTTTTTAAACCTTCTTGTATACCTTTATTACTTTTCATTGTTTTAATAATTGCATCAAGATCTACAACTGGATTTTCTTCCTCAATAAGGTGAGCAGAACAATAACTACACATTGCATTACATTTGCAACCGCCAAATAAATTTATTGAAAATTCCATTACTTGCTCTCCTTTTTAATTACTTTCTTTGAAAATTTTTTACTAACAGTTTTTTCTTCTGGCTTTTTTAAAATATTATGATTTGCGTTATATACATCTATTATTTGCTGTAAATGTTTTATATTTGATGTGCCAGAAAGAGTAGAAGTGATAAACTTATTATCAAAAATAAATTTATAACACCAATCTGTAAATGTTTTATCATGTGATACTTCAAGAGCTCTTCCGCTTTCAAGAGGCATCATTGAAATAACTGTAATCCCATGCTCTTTACATAACTCAATTCCTTTTTTTCCAGGATTTGTCCATACATTAATTCCAGTTTGTTCTGTTACCCAATCTGAACCACTAAATATATTATATGTAAGCATTGCAGTATCTACAATACCTTTGCCAAAATTTTTTTCAAATAAATCAATATAGTAATTAAGTTTGTAAAGATCTATATGCGCAGAAAAGCCTATATGCTTAATTTTTCCTTCAAACTTTTTTTTCTGCATCCACTTAATGGCAGCAATATATTTATCTTCTGTCATAAACTTATTATCATCAAGCGCATGAAGCATATAAATGTCAAGATAATCAGTATTTAAACATTCAAGCTGCTTTTCAAATAATTTATCAAAAACTTCTTCTATGTTATCACCATCATATCCAAACTTATTATAAAGTTCTTCATACATAGGTAATTTATCACAAAGCATAATATTTTCTCTTATTTTTGGATTTTCTGCCAAGAAAGTTCCAAGAATATTTTCTGATTTATGTTCGGCCCCACCATATCCCCAGCCCTGGTCAAAAAAGTTTATACCATTTTTTAATGCATAAGAGATAAGTTCATTGGCTCTTTCTTGGTTTTCTGGTAATTCGCACCCACCTAGACCAATTCTAGAGATATCTTTTAGTTCCATTTTAACTCCTTTTTCTTTTTATTTTATCAGTTTCTTTTCTTTTGTCAACTTAAATTAAAGATATTCTTCGAGTTGTTTCTTTTCTTCATTAATATATGAGGCAAAAAGAGGATTCTTAGATTCATTCATTACTGCCTGTGAATCAATATAATTTTTAACAAAGAAATTTGCATCTGCTACAATTTTAGCAATACCTTCTTTCTTTTGAACATCTGAATTTCTCTTATAGCCATCTATTTCTTTAATAAGATCATTACAGCTTTCCATAATTGCAGAACACTGCATCTTCTTATAAGCTGGAGAAATTTCTTTATTATCATTTATTTTTTCTTCAAAAGATTCAAGCTTAACGCAAAGTCTTTCAACTTTTTTCGCTACATCCTCTTCGAGAACCGTGTTTCTAGCAATACTTCTAATTCTTGAAGATGCTTTAAGCATATCTATTTCTTCATCATAATTTTCAAGTATTGCCTTCTTGTTTGCTTCCTTTTTCATGTATTCTTCGCCATACTGAATGTTATCAAGTAATTGTCTTAGAGTCATATCTATCTCCATTATAATTTTAACTTTTTCCATTAATTAAGCTAATTATATGGCGGCTAAATATAAGAACGAAAATATTAGATATGAACAAACAAACAGAATTATAGAGAAATTTCTTTATGATTTAAGAGTTCAAAAACAGGTAAATTTTCACCTTGAAACTTGCAATGTAAATGCTGTTTGCTGCGCAATTGAAGCAGTAAATAACAAGTTTTATGTAAAACTTCCGCAAATTGAAGGTAAAAATGTTATGTCTCAGGCAGATTTATTATTCTGTTATATATATCAGAATGAAAAAGATATGCCAGAACATGGAGATGGAATGTGCGAAAATGAATATCTTGAGAATTTAAGATATGCAGCAGAAAAAATAGCACATGTTACAGCAAGAACATTCTATACAGATACTCAAAGAGAGCTTGAAACTATGGCTAAAACTATAATCAAGAGCTCAAATTCTGCAATAGTTTTATCATATGAAGATGAAAAAACTACTGGACATTATATAACAATTGTTGATATTAATGATAAAGGTTTTGTATACTATGACCCTTGGGGTAAAAATCCTAGAAACAAAAATGGAGGAAATTTAGAAACATTTAGTTTTGATGATTTTAGAAAATGTAACAAAAAAAGAATGCTAGTAATAACTGAAAAAAGTTAAAATAGAGGTAATTTATGGAAGAATTGCTAACTGAAGAATTCGTTGAAAATAGCGAAGTAGAAATCGTAGAAGAAGAAATCGGAGAAGGACAAAAGCGTATTGCGTTTAAGGGTATTTTATCCGAAGCTGATAAAGTAAATGGAAACAAAAGAGTTTATAGAAAAAGTCTTTTAAGAGAAACATATAATGAAGCAGTTGGAAGAAGTAAAAAAACTGGTCAACCAATTTTTGGAGAACTTGAACATGCAAAAGATGCTCATGTAAATCTTGAAAGAATTGCTGTAACATTCCCAGAATTCAAATGGGATGAAGACACTGGTATAATCAGTGGTAAAGCAGTTCCAACGCTTACAGAAGCTGGGAAAGTTGTAGAAGGTCTTGCAAAATCTGGTTTTAAGATTTGTTTCTCTACAAGAATGACTGGAAAAACAAAACCAATGTCAGAGCAGACAAAAGCAGAACTTGGTATTCCTTTAACAGAAGACATTAAAGAAGTAGTTGGACCATGTAAAATTATTTCCATTGATGTTGTAGGTACTCCTTCTTGTCAAGAAGCTGTTTCTGATACAGTTTACGAAGAAAAAGTTGTAAAAGAAGAAGTTAATACAAATAAATCCCTTAAAGATGTAATAGACGCAGTATTCTAATAAAAAAATCAATCACTAAACCAAAAAAAAGCCACTGGAATTCCAGTGGCTTTTTGCTTCTCAGGACTTATTTTTCTTCGGTTAAAACTTCTTCCTGCTTATCAACTTCTTCAGTTTTTTCACTTTGGTTGTTAAACTGATTTTGAAGTTTTTGCAGAACTGCCAGGCCTTTCTTTAGCGGTAATTCACTAAGGCCGTCTACAAGGATTTGTGCTTCATTAGCACTAAAACTAAATCCATACTCCTTTTCCATTTATTTCTCCTTTTATTATCCTTTTGTTACACCTGAAGCGAAGAATATAACACCATCTGGTCTAAATCCAGAAGGATATTTTTCTGCAAAAGCGTTATCTACAAGAACAACTGATTTATTATTTGGTCCAAGATTTATTCTATCTGCTTCAAATGAAATAGTTTTATCTTTTGCTGCAGTTACTATTATACCATTCTCTGCAGATAATTGCAAGCTATTTCCATTTACAGCACACTCAATAGAATTATCCTGTAACTTTAAGTCAGATGATATATTTTTTCCATTTACAGAAAGTCTTATAACTCCAACTTCTTTATTATTTATATTATCAACTTCAGATCCAGTTTTTATAGTACAACTTGCCTGATCTTTTTTGTGTCTTTCAAGCTGAACTTCTCCATTTGGTTTTATATAAAATTTAGAACAAGTATCTGTATCTGGAGAATTATCTTTGTATGGATAAAATTCTCCAGTAAGACCAGCCATGTCAATTTTTACTTTAGATGTTCCAAGAATTTTTGGTCCATTTTTTGTACTCGTTGCATTTCTATAATAAAGCTCTATTCCTTTATCAGTAACCGCGATAAGATTAGTAAATGGTTTGTTTGCAAAATCTAAATCTTCTGACTTTACAGAATTATAATTTAAATAATTTGTTTTTTTTGTTTTAATAACAAATCCATCTGGTGAAATAGAGTTTGAGCCTTTTGCTACTCCATTTTTATCCTTTTCATTATTCGATGGAAGATTTATTGATGTTCCATTCATAAAAGAAACAGAGCCAAGCCATACGTATTCTATTAGTCTTTCATTAGTTTCATTTTCTATCGTTGAAACGATACCTAACGAATTAGGTTGTGGAAGAGCAAAGAAACCAAAATCATTTCCTCCACCATACATTGAGAATACATATGCTTCATCCTCGCTAGATTTTACTTTAAATCCATAATCATTTTTAAGTATACTATTTCCTTTTTTAATAGAATCTGGAATTAATGACAAATCTTTCCATAATTCTGGCATAGTATTTTTAAAAATTCTTACTTTTATTTTTCCAGTTTGAGCAAATTCATTGTTAGAAATAACTCTTGCTTTATATAGCATTGCCAACTCCCAATGTAACTATTTTATCAACAGAAGGTATAACAAGCTTTTTTCCAAATGTCAAGTCTTGAATTCCATTAGTTGTATTAACAGCAACTATTACCCAGTCATATTCTGTACTTCCATAGTAATAAGCAGAAATTTTATCTGGCCTATATTCTAAACCTAACTTTACATACCCAATTGTAGCTAATGGATCCTCTCTAAGTTTTTTTATAGTATCACCATTAAGAAAACCTTTTATATTTTCATTTAATTCTTTTGAGTATATATTTTTTATAAAACTATATTTATTCATATTACAAATTCCTATTCATCAATCAAAGCAAAATATGGATTTTTAGTAATTATATTATTATAATTATTTACCATCTGCTTTACAACATTTTTTTGTGTTTTTATATCACTATTGTAACCTGAAATTTCAGTATCTAATCCACTTATAATATTATTAAACGTAGAAATTTCAGTATCAGCTGTAGAAATACTTGTTTCCAAAGATGATCTTTCACCATACAAATCAATAAGTTCATTATATACACCATCTCTTTTTTGAGTAAGAGCATCTATTGTTGCCTGATCATTATTTGCATTGTTAATTTGTTTTGTTAAATCATCATATGCTTTATTTTTTTCTTTTATTGTTTTGTTTGTATTTTTTAATTGCTCTTCTTTTTCTTTCTTATATGATTTTTCTCCTTCTAACCCTTTCTTATAGTTTTCCCTTTTGTCCTTTGCATTATCAAGAGTATCTTGTTGTTCTTCAAGTTCTGCTCTTGCGTTATCAATATCGCTAGTAGCTTTTCCTTTATTTGCTACAAAATCAAAATATGAATTTCCAGAACCATATTCATATTTAACGCTGCTACTTTCACTTTCTGAAGGAACTCTAACATAATAATCATTTTCTCCAGCTACTTTATAAGATTCTTCATTTGTAATTCTTCTTGTTTCAAATGCATCATAATATGCTTTAAAATCTGGAACTTGATCCAAAAAGTTTCTTGTAGTTTCTGCAAGAGTTAATGTAACTGTAAATCCTCTTTTAAAACTTGTTTTGGTGTCATAATTCCAGCCGTTTGTATTTTCTACATCTTCTATTTTTACATCTGTAACTATGAATCTTTTTACATTTCCAAGACCGCCTATTTGTCCGTCACTTTCCTTTTCAATACTATCATCAAATACTTTTGTATGCTCAAAAACTGGTTTCCCACCATATGTTTCATATGATGATTTTGCAGTTGATTTACCATCTATTAAATATTCGCCACTTGATGCAAGAGGGTATGACAAAACATTTTCTACAGTTTCTAATCCATATATATTTTTTTCACCATTAATATAAACCTGAATAATAGGTGGTTTTACTAAATAATCACCATCTCTTAATGGAAAAACAAGAGATCTATATTTTCTTTCTAATTCAGATAATTTTTCTGGTGTCCAATATTCATACCAATCAGAATCTAATCCAATATAGTTACTTCTTGGTATATTATTATTTATATAATTAATATCATGATTTTGATTTGTTGCAACATATTTTGCTTTTATTGTTGTTGCTTGACTATCTGTATTTATATAATATCTAGCAGCAGTAATTCTTCCTAAAATTTCTTCAGTAGAATATTTTGCAGAAATAGAGCCTTCAGAAATTTCTGGATTAAACTGAAATGGTATTGTAAATACATTTATTCCAGTTTTGTTAAAATATGGTTCTACATATATATAACCAATAGACTTAGCTTCAAATCTATCAAAATAATTAGATCTTCCAGCATAATATGGGTCAAATATATTAAAACTAAGATTTGGGTTTTTTCTTTTTTCTAAATCACTACCTTTTGATAAATATCCTATATAATAATCATCTCTATTACCAGCATTTTTATTATATTGAGTATTAGTATTAAAATTTAAATTTTTAACATTTTCATAAAGGTCTTTATGTTCTTGCTTAAATGTTTCATCTTTTAATGGCCTAATAAAAGCACCAGGTTTTTCATTATAAATATTTTGAGAATTTACAGATTGTAATGCAAGAGCCTCTTGAGCATTTAAAGTTTCTTCTGTATCACTACCAACTTCCCAAAAATCCATTTCATTTGGGATATTAACACCTAAAAGAGAATTTGCTGCGCCAAGACTTCCTTGTAAAATATCTAATCCAAGACTTTTCCAAAATCCACTATCTGCTCTTTTAGATTGAAACCAATTTGATGCTTTGTCTTGATGTAATGAACCATATTTATTGCTATCAACAGTTCCAGTTGGAAAATTTATACTATTATTTAATCTATATACTTTTGAATTTGTATATTCTTTTTTATTATCAGCCTGACTTTTTAAAGATTCAATACCTATAAGAGATCTATTTAATTCATTAAATGTTTCATCACGACTTTTTTCTTCTGTTCCTAAAGCTTTATTAACTGCATCATAAATTATATTAGTAGCCTCAGCTACAGCACTAAATCCTGGAATTTCTGAAATAGCTGTTCTTCCAGCGGCTGCACCAAACTTATCCCAAAAATCACTACTAGTTATATTATCCCAATTAAGGTCATCAACTCCACCATCAGTTAAATTATTTTCAGTAGAATAATCACCTATTACTTGTATTCCGCCATCTATTTTTTTAAACTTATGGTCTGTTGTTATTTCTGTAGAGAAATTTTTTATTTCTACTTGATTAAGCTCACCAGATAATCCATTTTTTGTATTTTCATCAGTTATTTCATATCTTGATTTCTTTTCATCTTTTGTAAATCCTGTTGATATTTCGTTAGTTGTTGCTTCATCACCAGCAGATGCCTTCATGTTTGAGTTTTGAAGAAGCACTCTAAATTCATCTACAAACTCTTCTTTACCAGTTCCTTCTTGTACTACAGTAGTTAAATTATCTGGTCTTATTTTTTCTATATAATCTTTTTCTTTTAATTCAGTATTTAAATTTTGATTCTGAGCACGAGATATTTTTCTTGGTGTGTATTCTGATCCTGATAAGATATTCATAATATTATCTTAATTTATTTATACTTATTTTTTTACTTCAACTGGAATAAATCCAGATATTCCAGTTAATTTATCCAATATGAGATTTACTGCTTTTTGTATATCAAAATTTCCTTTCAATATTGCTTCATCAAGATTCTTTTGTTCTTCTGCTCTTTGTTCTGTTGATAAATTACTTTCTATTAATGCATTAGTAGATTTTTCTACTGCTGCAGTTGTTTTTGCAGAATCAGTATTTCCAATTGCAGCACCTCTTTCTATAAGAGTTGTAGAACCATATTTTGAAGCAACTCTCATTTCTGCAGCCTTATCTTCTGTTGATGATTTAACTGTATCTGTATTTTCATCAACTGATTTTTTATTTTCTTTCATCGTTGCAGAAAGATTTACCATATCTGCACCAGATTGATTTATACTTTTACCTACATCTTGTAATGCATGAAGTCCTGGTAAATGACCCAATCCTTCTATAATTTTTCCACTAAATTTAAGAAGTTGCCCAAGTATCCATAATATAGGAGGAAGTAATGCATTAACTAATTTAATAAATAAATTAAGTAATGGTTTTAATATGGCTATAATTACTGGCATAAATGCCTTAGCAATATCTACTAATGCTGGAACCAAATCTTTTGCAAAATCAGCAATATTATTAATTAGATTCTGCATATCTGGGCTATTAAATAAATCGCCTATAGATGTTTGTAATGTCTCAAGAGTTGGAGCAAGTTTTTCTTTTATTTGAGTAATTAATGGTTGTAATAATTTCATTAATAAACCAAATACACCAAATTTAAGACCAATTTTTCCAATTGATTTTGCTAATTTTCCAAGACCAGAAAGACCTTTTATAGCAACTCTACCAGCAGAATTTCCTAATGCTCTTTTAAAACTTCCGCCACCATTTCTCATCTTCCAGTCTTCAAAATTATTAGATATTTTTGCAATACCATTATTCCATTTACTCTTAATTCTTCCACCAAGGCTTGTATCTGGCTCAGTTACAGCAGCATTATTTATAAAATTTTCCTTATGCTCAATTCTTTTTATTTCTGCATTTGCTTTATTTATATTATTTCCAAGTTCAACAAATTCTTTTCCACTATCTCCAAGCCCTTCTGCAAAAGAAGTTAATGTACCATTACTTTTTTCAACTACTCCACTTAACTCATTAAAATCCTTTCCAGTTTCTTTTACAAGTTTAGCCATTGCATCTTCATATTCTCTTGAGCCAACTTTGTTATTTTTTGCCATTCTAAGAGCACTTTCTATTTCATTTTTTCTCTCTACATTTTTTGATAATTGAGATTTAACATCAGTTTTTTTTGCTGACAATTCTTGCAGTGCCATTGTTTGAGTAGCTTTTGTCCTATCGCCTTGTAAAAACATTTTTTCAGCACTTGTTTTATAGCTTTTGGAATTACTTTCCATCCAATCTACTCTATCACCAAGTTTTTTGTACTCTTTGCTGTTAGGGTCAAGTTTTTCCATTAATCTTTTTGTATTTTCTATTTCTTCTTCATACATCTTGCCCCTTGCTATTTTAGATTGCGCAATTTGCATTAATTCTGCATTTGCATTTTCCTGTCTTGCTTTTTTTACTTGTGCATTATAAATACTAAATGTATCAGAAAAATTAGATCCAGGTTTTGCTCCAGAAGCAGAAAGTGTTTTATGTATACCTAACAAATCTCCAGTTTTATCATATCCGCTACCACTTTTATTTGCTTTATCAAAATTTCTTTTAAATAATCCAGTGAGCCCAGCACCAACTTTTGCTCCATTTAAATTTTTAAGGCCATCCTGTACACCATTTTGTATACTTTCACTTACTGTACTTGTTAAAGTCTTTTTTGCTTTTCCTAAAATTTTTGATTTAAGTAAAGCAAATACAACAGCAACACCAGCAAGAATAGCTGGACCAAATTGAAGTATATTTCCTTTTATTTGCTGGAACCATTTAGATATTTTTCCAGTTATACCAAGAACTTCTTCACTTGCTTCTTTAAGAGATTTCATTGCGTCTTCTTGAGGATCTGTATCTATTGGTCCAGCATCTTCAAGATTCATAGTTTTCATTGCCTTACTATATGAATATCCAAATTGTTTTGCATATGCAGCACCAGCAATAGGACCCATATCTACAATTCTTTGTGCAAACTCCTGTTCTCCAGATTGCATAGCATCAAAGTTTCCACTAAGAGCATCTGACATAGAAATACCCATCTGAGCATAGAGTCCTACATTTTTTTCTATATTATCTGGATTTGTTAACTCCTGTACCCAAGCAGTTGCTTCTTGTGCACTTACTCCAACTTTTTCCATTGAAGAAGCATATTTACCAAGAGAAACTGTCATGTTTTGAATTTGTTTGTCTGTTGCCCCAAATCCTCTTAATTGTACAGCCATTCTTCCAGCTTCTTTTGTTACAGCGTTCATTCCTTTTTCTGTAAGACCAGCTGTATGCTGTACCTTAGAAAGCGATGCCATTACTGAATTAACAGATTCTGTAGACATTTTTGCACCATGATACATTTCATTGTACATATCTACAATGTTATCAGTTGTTGCTCCAGTAGCCCTTTCAAACATAGCTGCTGCAGCTGTTGCGTCATGAAGATTTTCAGTAATTCTTGCTTTTAAAAATGCATTAGTAAGTTCTTTTGCTTTTTCTGTAGAAACACCTATTTCTTTTTGTAGATCTACTATATTTTGTGATATATCTTTTATGTTCTGTTTTAAATCTTTTCCGAAGGCTTTTTTACCAAGAATAACAGCAGACTTTGTAGCCTCTTCATTTATTTTCATAAGAGAAGAAACCATATCCTTAAAACCAAGAGAAATTGCTCCAGCACCAACCCAAGTTGTTATTGTTTTAAGAGTATCGCCAATTCCTCCCATAAGAAGGTCTGTCTGATTAAGATTTTTATTAAACTCTATGATCCCATCATTCATCTGTGAGATCATATTTACATTGTCTTCCATAAAGCCTCAATTTTAACTTTTATTTTTGGGATAGTATGTCTTTGGTAATATTTGGATAAGACATTACTCCTAATGTTGTTGTGAATCCAGACTCTGTTATATTTTGTTCTATATTTGTAACAACGTAAAAACCAGACATAAAATGAGAATAGCCATTACTTGTTTTATTTATTGCTGTTTCTGTTCCATCTTCATCTCTTGCTTCTTTATATTTTTCTTTATTTCCACTATACCTATCCATTATATCTATTTCAGACATTGGAATTTTAAAATTCAAATAAATTGGATAAGTATAAGGTATTACAAATTTGTCAAAATTATAAAATGGATCTCCTAAAATAGTTATACTACCATTATAAAGACATTGAGCATAACTTAAAGCTATTTCTTGTTCTGTTTTACTATCACCTGGTGAATAAATATAGTCAGCTTTAGCACCTTCATTCGGTTTAAAAATAACAGTTTTATTTCCGTTTTTGTCTTTACTGTCAACTAAATATCCACCATCTCTAGTAATTATACCTTTATTTAATTGTCCATCTTTATAGTTTATAACAGTCATGCTAGAAAGAAGAGAATATTCATTTTCTGTTTTTATATCTACAGATTTTATAACACTATTTAAAGGATTTGCAGGTCCCCAATTATATCTTCTTATTTTTTCAAAACCTCTTGGTTTTTGATAATGAAAAATTACATATATAGTTTTTCCTTCTTTAAATGTTGTATAAGTAAATCTTCTATATGATTTGTATGCCTCGTTTACTTTTTTGCTATTTCCATCTTCATCTTGAATGAGCACATCTTCTGTAACAACATTTTCATCCAATTTTGCTGGCATTACTGCACACAAATCATCAAGTAAACTTTTTACACTTTTATACATTTTTGCATTACTTGTTTTTATTATGCTTATATCTTTTGTTATTTTATTTGGATCATTTGGATTTCTATACATAGATATAGCATCTTTTGTACCCAAAGAAAGAGATATTTCTTTTACTCTATTTCCTATAACTGTTTCTCCATCTTCTCCTTCTTCGTTTACTTCTTCTAACTCTTCATAAACTCCATTTTCTTGAGCTAAATCTGGATCGAGTTTTATTTTTATATTATTACCAAATAATCCATGGATTATTTTCATAGTAGAGTATAATATCTCTTTAGGTGTACCAACTAAATTAGTATATCTTTGATATATTTTATAATTATTTAATTCAGTTTCCTTAAATTCTATAGCTTCTATAGTATAATAAATTCCACCTTCTGTAAATTTAGTTGTATACCCAGTTATAAGAGTATAAAAAACATTTGTTCTTCCAGTTGATTGATTTACACCAGTAAATCTATCTGCCATTGTTATATTTGTAGAATCAGATGATTCTGTGTTTACTTGCCACCATCTTCCTTTTCTTGAATTATGATATTTTGTTCCACCTACTGTTATATAAGTCTTTTCTTCTACTTCTTTTCCGTTTTTGTTTACTTTTACTGTATCAAAATCTTTATGTATTGTATTAATATATGTTGTTGTATCATACTCATTAAACCCATATTCTACTATCAAATTTCCATCTGTTGATGATTGAGCTTCAAATCCCTGCAGATCTCCATAATCAGATGCACCAATTTTATACGCTCTTAAACTTTTTGATGTTGAATCTTTATCTACACTTTTTTTTGATTCAGTATTTAAATTTAATGTTCTTGCAATTAATCTATCCAAACTTCCATAACTTTTATATGTTCCAGTTTCTTCATCTTTTACTTTTATTGGAGTATTAAAATCTCTATCATATAAAATTATTTTAAATTTTTTAGCTCCATTATCAGTCATATTTAAAGATTTTATAAATGAATATTTTATATTATCTATAGGAACGCTTATAATTTCTTTTTCACCTCTAAACCTAAAAGTAAGTCTAATCCAAGGTGTCATACTTGTATAAAAATCATAATAATTATCAATATCAACAAAACTTTGAAATGGTTTGCTTAAATTGTTAGATAATCTATCATCTACATTATTTCTAAAATATTGCATTATATTTTCTGAATTATTTGCTTCTGCAGTTTTTAATTCTGCATAAAGTTTATTTAAGCAAACTCCTATATATTCCCATATTTTATGTTCTGTATCAATTTTATCAAAATTAGATATATCAATACCAAAAAAATTATTATTTTTTAATAAGCCCTTAAGATTTTTAAAATTAGCATTATTATAATTTTTTTTAGATGCATTATATGTATGATATTTATCAAAAGCTTTTCTAAAAAAATCCCCTCCGAATTTTCCAGCATCATCAAAAATTTGAGAAAGAGCATTACCATCTCCAGCACCTAATGTACGTATTATTTCTTGAGGTAAATCTATTTTATTGATTTCATCTGTTTTAGTTAATTTTCCTAAAATACCATTAGTAAGATCTTTTAAATTTGGATCATAAATTGTTTTACTAACTTGCATTTTATATGGTTCAAGCTCTTTATTTATTTTTTTAATCCAAGTATTAACGGCATCACCTTTTGGGACGTATCCAATATCATCTAAAATATAATGCTGACCACTATTACAATATTGTAATGCTACTTGATATTGATTTTTTCCGTAACCAGTTGATTTAACCCAATTAAAGCAATTATCAGTTGATGTATTACCAAATTGTATATATGATTGCTTACTTAAATAATCATCTAATTTTGTATATACATTTGCAGTGTAATTAGCACCTTGTTTAAGTTGTAATATTAATGTTGTCTTATCAAAATTTTCTAATGTTTTTATATAATCATCATAATAATCTATTATTTTTATAAACAATCCATTTTTATTATTCTCACTAAAATAATATTCTGGAAGATATGATGTTATATAATCAATTCTACCTTTTATGTTATTAGTATCTGAAAATTTAAACCAATATGGTTTTGTTCTTTCAATTTTTATTTTATCAATAAGCTTTAATATTTTATTAACATATTTTCTTTTAGTAACCATTATGTTTGATAAATAACTATTACTATTTATTATTGTATTATATGCATTTACTATACTTTCATTAAGAACAGCAATAAACTCTAACTTTGTTTCATCAGATTCTTGAAGATTACTATTTTCTATACTATTAAAAAATTCATAAGCATTATTAAAATCTATATTTACTATATTTCCACCAGCATCTATCTGAATACAGTTTTCATCTTCAATATAACTATAATTATTTTTAGCTTCTTCTGCCATTTCTTTTTCCTTTAAAATTATCTTAGAAAATAAAAAAGGCTGCCATTAGGCAGCCTAAAATATATATAATTATTATAATTATGCCGATTCAGTTGCAGTCTTAGCATCTGTAATTTTGATAGCAAGATCATAATCAAATGTTGCTTCAATTTCACAGATTTCACCATCTGTTGCAGAAAGACCGTTACCAAAACTAACTTTTGTTGGGAAGATACCAAAAATATTCCAAGCTCTTACAACGTTACCAGCTGGATCAAGCTGAGCAAGTGTTGCAGAAGTTGCATACTGTGTTTTGTATCCCATCTGTCCAGTAAGTGGATTATAAATCATACAAGACCAGTTATAAAGAATATCACCAGCAGAAAGTTCTCCAGCTCCACCAGTAGCATTTCTTATATAATCATAGAATGTACAAGAAATCTGATTCCATTCTGGAAGACCAGCATACTTGAATTTTTCATTCATACGGTTTGCAGTTGTTGCATTAAATGAAATTTCTGGAGCATTACAAGTCTTACATACAAAAGCTAAAGCTTCACTCTGCTTATCATCATTTCCTGGAATTGCAGAAAATTGGAAGACCCACCTATTTTTTCTAATCGGTTCTAGTTTAAAAGATTTACTATCTGAAAGTTTTATAGCCATAAAATTTCTCCATTTCTTATTTTTAACTTGTATTGGAGAAACTTTATGGCTATTTTAAACAATCTTTTTTTCTGATACTAAATTTTTATAACTTTTCTACGTTTCTTTTTAATTTTTTTTGTTTCTTTTTTAAACAAAGAATTTATCTCATCAGTTTCGTCATATTCAGTATTAAATTCTACTAAAAAATCACGAGTCCAAGTAACATTTAATCTTCTTGGTTCTACCACAAATGGTCGTGCTTCCATATGAAGTTCAATATTATTATCTATTGGTGAATAAAAATCATCAATATCTGCACCAATATCATAATATATATTATTTTCATTTCTAGACTGCAATCTGGTCTGTGAGGGCATTTCTACTCCTTCCTCCACCGAGATTTAATTTTCTTGAATTTATATCTTCATATCTTCCCTGACAAGCACCATTTGCTGCATTAAATATATATCCACAGCATCTTGTAAGAATGTTCATTTTTGAAGTATCTGTATTTCCACAACTTGGGCACTCATATAAAAGTTTTCCAAATTTATTTCTAACTAATGGGATTTCTCCATTAAATCCACATTTATAACAAATATGTTTTCTGATGTTAAATTCAGCATAAAGAATTGTATTATACATATGATTAATAACTGATTCAATAACATCAAGATTATCAGCCATATCTGCAATTTCTACATAAGAAACAGCTCCACCAGATGAAAGTGCTAAGAATTTTGCTTCATGTTCAAGCTTGTGGAAAGCATCAATTCCTCTACCATCTCCTTTTGGAGAATATGAAGGAATAATATGATAAGAATTTGTTACAAATCCATGATCGTTAACTCCTTCCATAATATCAAAATCTCTCTTAAGAGCATTTGCAAACTTTTCTGTAGTATTCTCTTCTGGAGTTCCATAAGAAGATGTATTCAAGAATGAATTAGGATCTTCTGGGTCCATTAATCTAGTATGCCACTCAGCATGCTTTTTATTAAAGAATTCAAGAATAGAAAGTGCAAAACTTGGATCTTCTACATGATTTTTTCCAGTGATTGCAAGAGATGTTTCCCAAAGTCCTACATATCCAAGTGAATATGTTGAACGCCATCCAGTAATAAGATGGTCAATTGTGTCTTCTGGGTCAAGATGAGCAAGAGCTCCCCATACCCAAAGAGTTGGAGCAACCTTTGCTTTTGTTCCTTTTAATCTCTTATAAGTCTGAACAAATCCATCATTATAAATTACTTCAAGATATTCATCCAATTTATTAAAGAATATATCTTTAAGAGAAACCTTTTCTCCTTGTGCAGTTAATTCATTGTAAATTTTATTTGCTTCAAGTGCTACATAAGGAAGATTAATAGTTATAACACCATTATTATGTCTACCGTAGAAGTTTTCATTACAATTCTTAGTAACTCCATCTTCAAAATAACTTCCCTCAGTTGTAAGGAATGAGCGACATCCCATACAAGGATAAGCAATTGTATTTCCTTTAAGAGCTTTCTGAACTTTAGAAGAAATAAAATCTGGAGCCATTCTTTCATTTTCACACTTACAAATAAGTGGCATTAATTTATCAAAGTATTCTCCACCTTCTGCTGTATATTCATCCAAGAAATAAAGAATTTTTGGAAAAAGAGCCGAAACTCTATGTCCATTTGCGTCTTCTACTCCTCTTAATCTCTGTTCAAATACTTCTTTTGCTACGAGATAAAGGTCATATCTTTCCTGCTCACTTTCACATTCAGCAAAATTAATTGCTACAGAAATAAATGGAGATTGTCCGTTTGTTCCAGAGAGTGTAAGAATCTGATACTGGAATGTTTTAACTCCTTTCTTAATTTCCTTAAGTGTTCTCTGCTCTGCAATTTCATTAATCTGTTCTTCTGTTGCTGTAATTCCTACAGAATCAAATTCTTCTCTTACTGCTTTTCTATATTTCTGTCTTGTCTTATTTACATAATAAGAAATATGAGCCCAAGACATTGTCTGTCCACCATACTGTTCTGAACATACATGCTGAGCAATCTGTGTTGCACAAGTACAAGCAACTAAAAAATCAGATGGTTCATGCATAAATTCGGAATTAAGCATATAGCCATTTCTGAACATATATTTAAGGTTAACAAGACAGCAGTTTGTCATACGCATTGCACGATAATCTTTATCGTGAATATGAATAACTCCTTTTGTATCAAGAGTTATAATCTTTTTTGACCAAGTCTTTTTAACAATGGCTTTTGATTTTGTTCCAGCCATATAATCTCTCTGAGTTCCAAGCATATCAGAGTTCTTATTTGCATTATCCTGTTTTACAGATTCATTTGTTCCATCAAGAACAGCAATAATTTTTTCCTCATCTTCTGAGAATTTCTTATCGCGTTTTTTATTATTTCTATAAAGAACATATGAACGAGCTATTTCAAAATGATTCTTAAGCATAAGGGCATTTTCAACTATATCCTGAATGTCCTCTACTTTAACATTGTTCATAGGTTCAAGTTTTTTAAGAGCTACTTGGAATACTTTTTCCATCTGCTCTTCATTCATTCTCTTATCATCTGGTACATCTTTATTATTATTAGCCAAATTGATAACTCTTCTAATCTTTTCCTCGTCAAAATTTACTTCTTGACCATTTCTTTTAATGACTTTTTTATCCATTCTTAACTCCGTGGGTGATTAACTTTGCTAGTGTCATTAAGCAGTTTTTTCAGTAAAACTACCACATTAGTAGCGTAATAATAACACAATTTTAAAAATGGTCAATAAAAAAGCCACTCAAAGAGTGGCAGATTTTCTAGTAATTAAAGTATTTAGTTTCGACAGAAAAATTTTCTGAATTTAATGAATTTATATAATTTTTAAATTCATTAACGTTTTCTTTAAAATCTTTTGCTTTATTCACTTTATGCAATAGCTCAAACATTTTCTTTAAGGTTTTATTATTTCCAAGACTTTCAAAATTTTCAGCTCGAACACCTCTTATAAAAATAGCTCCCTGTATAAATTTTGAAAACTCTTTTGTCGTAAATAATTGTGCATTATTTGAAATTTTTTCATTTTTTTTAAAATTTTCTACTTCAATATTACTTGAATTAGTAACACCTATTCTATTTAATTTACTTATTACATTATTTCCTAAAAATTTTTTTAAATATTTTCCACTATCAGATAAACTATTACCAGATAAATAAATAGAATTTGATTTTAATTCAACAAAATAAAATTTAACATTACTTTTACTAAAATCTATAAATATACCATCTGGCGAATTAACTTCTTTCAGCTTTCCTTTAAATAAAGCTCCTATTGGAAGTTCTATATAAAATTTTTTATCACCAAATTCATTAAAACCTTGTTTATTATCTAAATTATGAACATTATGATCACTTTGTGATAAAATAGCCTTTGTTTGTATTTCTTCTTTATTTAAAGATGGCATAAGCTTTGGTGCAGAATTTAACAAATATTTTCTAGCTATTAATTGTGCTAAATTATTATTTAGCATTATTTTTTCTTTGTTTGCAATAACTCTACCTAAATCAACATAATCATTACTATTACCAAACACATTTTGATGAATTTTTTCATCTTTAAATTCTTCTATAAATTTTCTTCCAATTATTTCGAGAGTTTTTTTATCTAAAATTTTTTCTTTGTTTTCTTGTTCTGCTTTTTCTATTTGTGGTGCATATAATTTTTTATCACCTTCTTTTGTAATATTTCCATTTTTTTGAAAAACATTATTTTGTTTTTGACCTTCTGTTAAAGCTTCCATATATTTTATCTTTTTTAAACAAATATAAAATCATTTATTTCAATTTTGTTTTGTTTTAAAAAAAATTTAACAACATCTTCTATCCTATTTTGATCATGTTCATATTTTAAATTAGCTGATAATCCATTATTATTAAAATCTATAATACTACATTCTGTATCTATTTCAAAATTATTTGAAATTTTTTTTAATTCTTTTTTTGAAAATTTCTGTTTTTCTTTAAATGTTATATAAAATGTTTGCATATATTTTTCATATTATTTTTTTAATAAAAAATCAATAAAAATACATTAATAACTAAACTTTCTTAATCTATCTAAATTACTTACTTTTGGAAGATTGTTCTTAATTCTGTAAGCAGTTCTTGATGTATCATTATATCTCTTAAACAATTCTTTTATTTCTTGATCTGATAACCCGAATTTTTTCTGGAAGTCATCTATTGCTTTTTGAATTGTTTTCCCATCATTTTCCCAAATTACATTAGGAATACTAATTGTCATATATTTGCTTCTAACAGGTATTCCTGACTGTACTCTTAATCTCTCTTCTCCACCTTCTTGCATACTGTAAAATGCTTCAAGTGCATCATTCATTTCGGTTTTTATATTTTCAATTTCTCCAAGTTTTAAAACTATCTGTTTAATTTCATTTTCAGAAGGAGCTTTTTTCATACCTTCGTGTCTGTAACTATTATCAAGAAGAATTTTATTTAAATCTCTATAAATTTTCTTTCCTTCTGAAGTCTTAATTTTTTCTTTATATTTGTTTAATTCATATTTAAGGCTTCTCATCTTATTGAAATAACCATAAGAAACTGGATATGGTTTTTTAAGTCTCAAGTCATTTCTGATATTATCCATTTTTAAAGAGATTTTTATCATTGTTCCAAACTTAAGATACTGAGATGGAGAATATCCAGTATGCTGTGGTTTCATATCAGAACGTGACATACAAAGCTCCTTATCTTTTGGATAAGGAGTAACTTTATCTTTTTGAACTTTACCATCGAGTTTTCCAGTTTTTAATATACTGAAGAAACCTTTTCCATTGGTATTATGAACATAATCATCACCAATTTCCTCAATAATTATTTCAGCTTCTTCATTAATATTTAAAGCCTCTTCAAATGTCATTTTTTATTCCTTAGTTATTTGGTTTTGCGTGAATTACCTGCAAATTTTTAAGCCCAAGACTCTTTGCAAATTGAACATTTTTAAGATCATCATCTACGAACTTAACATAATCATATTTTGCACAAATCTTTTTAATAACATTTGCTTTCTTTTCTGGGTCTGTAGCTCCAGGATATACTCTTGCTTCATCATTTACTGCTGCAGAAATTCCAGATTTGAGATTATCGCCAATTGGCTGAAGTTTTCCATCTTTATCTCTAAATTTAAGGAATTCTCTAAGTGCCTTATCTACAACATCCTGCAATCCACGAGCTGTAAGGAATGCAATATCCCACTGAGCACGAACGTGCTGGTCTAAAAGTCTAAGCTGTTTAAGCTGTGGTGTACCATTTACAATTGAATTAAATACCTTCACTGGATCACGGAATTCTTCATAAGAGAACCATTTTTTATTTTCTGGCTTTCCAGCATCTGGATCCTTTGCATATTCTTCTGAAGTAAGTCTTCTTTCTGGTTCACCTGGTTTTCTTTTAATAATAGAAATCTGAGTTCCATCTGCCTTTAAAAGACAGTCATCTATGTCCATCAAAACACATCCCTTTTTACCATTTTTGAGGGGTTTTGTTTCTTCTGCTAATGTCAATGCTTGAGAAAATGTCATAAAAATCTCCTTGATTATAAGGTTAACTTTTTTATCTATATATTGATTTTTAACCGAGTGGACAATTCTGTCCTTTCAATGGACAAAAAAATACAAAAATATGCTCCGAGTGGACAAATTTGTCCTCTGAGTGGACACGGATGACCGCCGCTAAACATACTAATATAACATATTAGCTAGAGTAAAAACCAAAAAGGTTTTTTACTATTGCGTAATTGTTTAAATGTTATAAAATATTTTTTGCGAGGCTTTGCCTCGCAGCGCCTTCGGCGCTATTTTGAGAAGTTAATATTGAAGTTGGTTCTGAGATGAGTGATAAAAAGAAACATAAAAAACCCAATGAAGAAATAGAGCAACTTAGTTCAGAAATTGAACTTTTAAAAAAGCAAATCAATAAAAGAAAGAAAAAAATCCTTCAAATAAGAAAAAGAGAAAAACTTGACAAAAATCCTAGTTAATGTTATAATATAATTAAAAAAGGAAGTGCTATGAAAAAAATTTTTCTTCAAAAAAATTTGAACGGAACATTCTCTATCATAAAAGAAGATCCAGTATATATTGAATCTGGGTTTTGTGGTGAATTAATACCATTCAATGAAATATATAAATATTTCAAAGAAAAAGAAGATGATGGAGACGTTAAAGTAATTTATTACTTTGATGATACTAATGGACTGGAAACTTATGGAGTTTATAAACAAATTCCAGAAAATTTTTATGTAAATTTTATAAAAAGAACTTTACAATCATCTGTTTCAAATGAAATCATAAACGGAACAGCAAAATATTATTTTTATGGAGCAGATAATAACCTCAAAAAAACAAAAGTATTTTATGCAATTTCTCAAAAAGAACTTTTAAATATTTTAAAAGATTATGCAAAATATAATGATGCTACAATTGATATTTTCTCTATAAAAGAGGCTAAATTTATATTAAAATGGCAGGCTCAAAAAGATGCTATTATATCAGCATCATCAGATATAAACAAAGAGGATTTTCTTAAACAATTAAAGAAAATTGGAATTAAAAGAGAAGTTATTTTTTAATAGTTTTTTCGTCTTCTATAGGTTTTACTTCGGAAATTCTTTTCTTTAAATCTTGCAATGCAATATTGATATAAGGAATCAATTTCTTAATATCTTCTTCTGTTCTTGTTTTTTGAAGATAGTCCATAACACCCTTTGCAAAAGCATCAAAACCACCACAGTCAGGCATTGTTACATTCTTATTTGCAGTAATTTCACCATGAGGGAAAGAACGCATTTTATTTGGTTTTCCTTCTGCCTCTATAATTCTTCTGTTTTGGTTTTTAATTTCATACTCATTTTTTGTGAGTAGTGTATTTACATATTTATTATATAAAATTTCATTGAGAATTTCTTCGTTTAATAAATTGCCCTCGGCAAGTGTAACAGCTTCATCAAACTTCATATTTTTAACTTGACAAAATCAAAACTTTGTATTAAAGTTAAATTTGTCTCGCAAGAGATAGTTAGAAACTGGCTAGGATCGGGGACCCCTTCTAGTTTCTAGCCAGGAGTATAACTTATGTCTAATATAAAATCAGCACCAAACTCGAATTATCTCCAAAGAAATGGATTTATAATGGTTTCTAACCTCTTGATTGATTACCAAGAAGAGTTGGGAATTACAGATGATGAATTAGTCTTCATAACTAAGATTATGAAAAACACATCAAATTGGAGATTACATGATTGTGACATATCTCGTGCTGTCTCATCTAAAACACTTCAACGTAGAAGAAAATCCCTTAAAGAAAAAGGTTTACTTGAATATAAAACAGTAACAATTACAAACTCTCTTGGTCAAAAATTTAATGATGGTATTATGTATGACCTTTCAAAACTTGAACAAAAACTCCAAGAGATTTCAAATAAAATTGAAGACAAAAAAGTAGAAACAATTAAAAAAGAAATTAAAGAAAATAATATAGAATTAGAAGATGAAGATTTTAATACAATAATGGAATCTTCATTAATTAAGTATAAAAAAGATTGGTATAATTTTTACGGAACAAAATATGAGCTTTCTAAACAAGAAAGAGATGAATATAACAAACTTTCTCCGATAGAAAAGAGATATTTCAAATACGTATTTGAATATTGTACAGCAAATAATTTGCTTTCAAAAATAACACCAAGATTATCATTATTCTTAAAAACAAAATTTAGAATGAATGACCTTAGAAATTGGTGTAACGAAAATAAAGATGAATTTAAAATAACTCCAGAAAAAGAAGAGGCTCCTCTTAATGATAAAGAATTACTTGACAAATGGGCAGAACAGAGTAAAAATTTAATGCCTAAAGAAGAAGTTGAAAAAGATTTAACTGACGATAATGGGCTTACAGAAGATGAAATGAAACAATTATTTGAAGACCTTACTGGAAACAAATATTTACCAGCTGCAAAAAGAATTTATAGTAAAATATTTGGATATGATTTAATTCTTGGTGAACCATATTATGTAGAAAAATTTAATAGAATTTTTGCTGTTCTTATGGAAAATGGTTTATATGATCCAGAAAAAATAGATGTTGGTTATGTATTATCAATGTGTAATCTTGATGGATGCTCAAAAGAACAAGATATATGGACAAATGAATCATTTGAAAATAAAGATTTAGAAGTAAAAAATGGTTTATCAATGATGGAAGATGATAAAGAACAAGAAGAAGATCCAGTTTTTGGAAATCTTTTTGATAAATCTCTTTCAGACAAAATAAAAGAACAAGAAAAATATCATCAAAAAATTCAAGAAGATGCTATAGATAAGACAAAAAAAATGTCTAGCGAAGATATAATGAAACTTTGGGCAGATGATCCAAAAGAATTAGATAATTTTATAGAAACAATGGAGATATAAAATGCAGAAAGTTATAGATATAGGCGGAAGAAAAATTCATCTTGATATTGATGAAGAAAAACTTTCAGTTGTTATTGATGAAGATTATGAATTTGATATAAGAGATTTTACTTATTTTGTTAATAAACTAACTGATGTTTGTGAAGAACTTCTAAATATAGAAAAAGATAGGAAAAACAAAGAATGACATTAAGAGATATTATCAATAAAGAGTTTGAAGTTATAAACGAAGAAAATAAAGTTTCAAAGAAAATTATAAGTATTTTTTATAAATTAAATATAAATCTTATAAAACCTCAAACAGAAAATAAAGAACAAGATAATACTCAACAACAGCAACAGCAGCCTGCTCAAAATCAACAGCAAGATCAGCAGAATAACCAGCCTGATCAAACTCAGCAGCAGGATCAAGCACAACAGTCTCAGCAGCCAGAACAATCTCAGAATTCTGGTATTACAATGAGTGACAAAGATATTTCAATGCTTGCTTCAGTTCAAACAGAAGAAGAAAGTGAAACTGAAAATAAGACTATGGATATTAAAGATGATAATAACATAGTTAGAAAGATAGAAGGACAAGTAGAACTTAAAAAAGAAAAAGTTGATGAAATACAGACATTCCAAGATATTATAGAATATTTAACTAAAGAACAAGTTGAAGGTGTATCTGTATTTGATGAATTTACTTCTGAAGTAATTAATACAATATTCTCACCGCAAGCAACTCAAATAAGTCAAATGGTAGACAAAAAGAGTTCTATATTTGTAGATATCCAATATGGGTTTGGGAAAGATGATAATGTTGGAGTAAGAATTAAAAAAGTAGCAAATTCAGACATTGTTTCAAATGTTATGATTATAGATGGTGAAATAATTAATGCTCCATTTAATCTAATGAAGGTTAATGAAAGAATAGTTGATTACAGAAACGGTCTTATTAGCAAAAAAGAATAAACATATAAGCTAATTTTGAATGTGTTTAAATGGAGTTAAAATAGCTAAATCTAAAAAAACTTCCATTGGTACTGTAATATTATATTCAACTACCAATGATATGTGGCAGCTTGTCTTTTATAATAATGAAGATGAAATAAAAAGAGCAAAATGCTTCTTTTTCCCTCATAGTTCAAACAGAATTACCTCAATACAAAAACAATTAGCAAGAAAAGAATTTCATAATTGGCTTGAAGAAATATGGAAAACAAAATCCCTTAATATAGATGACTACAAAATACTTGACAAAATAAAAGCATGATGTTAAATATTCTTTATGGATGAAAAAGAAGAAGAAATATACGAATACATGCTTAATTCTGACGATAAGAAAGAATTAGAAGAACTAGAAGAACTAGAAAATAAAAATCATAATAATTTTAATTTTAAAAATAAAAAACAGAATATTTACTTTGATGAAGAAAGAATAAAACATTTAATAGTTGATGTTTATCAACCTTCATTAAAATATGATAAAGATGGAAAAATAATTTCAAGAGATGTTGAGGCAGAAGAAGAAATACTTCAATCATTATTACTTATAGTTAGAGCAATTATAAATAAATATATGTATTGGAGATTTGATTCTGTAGAAGACTTGGAAGCAGAAGGACTTTCTGCTTGCTGGAAATATTTACCAAAATATGTTCCTGGAAGAGGAACCGCATTTAATCTTTTTTCAATTTTGTGTAAAATGGATTTACTTAATTACACATTAAAAATGAAAAAACATAGACTTACGGCAGATATTGATATATGTCCAGATGTAGAACAGAAGCAAGAAACAAATTATAATTTATTTTTTGAAGATCTTGAATCTACATTTCTTAAAATAATAGATGAACATTATATAAGAGAAAAAAGAAAAAAGTATATAGAACTTACTTCTATTCTTATGGAATATCTTGTAAAAAATAAAAATATAGTTGGAAAAAATGATTTATTCTGTGCCTTTAGGGCATATGGATATAAAACAACAGATTATAAAAAATTTATAGAAGAAATATCAGAATATCGTTCTGAGTTTCAGCAGTTAATTCCTACAAGAAGATAATTATATGCCAAAGAGTAATTTAAAAGACAATCTTACTTGTAGTTATATAGAAAATATTGAAGAAAAACTCTTACACGATGTTAGCTCTGGTGGTCCAATTCAAAGAGCTTTCTGGAATAATGTTGGTAAAATAACTTCAAAATCTATGTATGATAATGAGACTGTTGATGATTATTTTAATAAACTTGCTAAAATAATGAGTGGTGGAGGATACTACGATGTCTGACGCTATAGATCCAGCAGATATTTTTGATGCTGATGAAATAGATAATGCAATAAAAATTATAGAAAACGAAATTGAAGCTGTAAAAAAGAATGAAGTTGCAGAAGTAAAACAAGAACAACCATCTCAAGAAGAACAATATTCAGTTGATAATCTTATAACAAGAGCTTTAAAATATGTCGAAAATGTTAATGATCAAGCTGATGATATTTATCATTTATTTTATAGCCCATTAGCTACTGGAAGAGATAGAACAGATGCTTCAAAAGTTGCTCTTGTTGAAAGTTTAAGATTAAAAAATGAAAATATTACAGCAATAACAAATCTTGTAAATGCAAAAGCAAAACTTGAAGCACTTAAAGCAAAACAACAAATGGATAATAGTGGAAATGTATATATTCAAGCTTCATCTGGCAGTGAAGTAGGTATAAATTTAGCAAATCTCCGTGCAGAAAATAAGTTAAATTCGTAGAGGAATATAATGAGATTTGCTGATTTTCTTGCAACATATGCATTAGATAGAGTAACATTTGGAGATAGTACAAAGTATTTGTATGAAGGTGTATATGAAGTTTTTGAAGGTAACAAAATAGATTTTACACTTGTTGATGATTTAGCTATTAAAGTATTTGATCCAGATCTTATTGAAGAAAGCGGTATAATTACCGAAGAAATAAAAGAAAGAATTGATAATGGTGAGCTACAAGAAGTTCTTAAAGAAAGCAATTTGGTTAATAAAATAGGTGGGTTTCTTAGTGGTAAATCGAAAGTAGAACTTGCTAAAGAAATAAATGCTCTTAGAACTTCGGATGTATTTAGAACAATACCAGATAATTATAAAGAAAAATGGCTTACAACACTTGCTCAGGAAAAAAATCCTGGTGGAATTTGGACTAAATTAAGTAAAACATTTGGTAATTATCAAAGTGGCAATGTAAGTTCTAAATTTGCAGCAAAAAGTGCTGAAGCGGCAAAAGCAGCTGCAACAGATCCTACAAATGCATTAGCTTCAATGAAGGCTATATTATCAAAAGGAATGGCTTGGGTTCTTAATCCAGCACATTTTAATGTTGTATTTGGAACTATTGGTGGAATTTTGGCACTTAAACTTATTTTAAGAGTTCTTAAAAAAAGAAAAATTAAAATGCAGCAGAGAAAACAAGCAGAACAGCAACTTGCGCAAATGACACAACTTTCACAAATAAGAAATGGAAGAGGGAATATGCAAGTAGAAGAAGTTGAAGAAATAGATGAAGAACTATTAAACAACTTTGATAAAAGCATGAAGATAGTAGAAAATTTAATAAATACTAATAAACAAGTAAACAGAGTTGAGTATGGAATTACATTGAGAAATAGTCCAGTAATAAATTACTAATGCTAAATCAGATGCAGTTGATACTGAAGGAGTTAGAGAAGGAGTTGCAACAGCTTCATCCAGAGCTTCTGAAGCAAAAGAAGATTTTACTTGGGACGAGTAATAAAAAAGCGGGTTTTAAACCCGCTTTTTTTATTTAAAACATAAAACTTACACCTAATGAAATCCCACCAGCAGCAGCCATTCCTATACCAAAACTTTTTAAAAATTGTTTAACTTTATCATGGTCTTGTATAAGATCCGCACAGAAAAACATTGCAATTCCAGCACTAGTAAATACACCAGTTGTTATTCTTATATTTTTAAGCTTTGCTTTAGAATGTTCTAGTTGTGCAACATATTCTTTTATATTTTGTAATTCATTTTGTGCATCTGCAAATAATGCTACAATATATCCTGTATCTTCTTTATTGCTCTCTAACGCTATCTTGTATTCGTCTAAGTTCTGTCTCAAGTTTGATATTGTTGTTTTCGAGCTCGACAACATATTCTCTAGTTTTTGATTGTCCTTCTTTAAGCTGTCTGATTGTATCTCCAATGCCTGTACTTGTAGCTCCAATTCTTTCCACTGTATTTCCAAGTTGTCCAATAGTAAGTCTTGATTGTTTAACAGTGTCGAGGCATTTGTCTGTGTCTTTTTCGATATTTGCTGTTGTTTCTCTAAATCCGTCGAGCTCTTTGAGTCTTTGTTCGAGTCCTTCATAAACTCTGGTTCCAGTATACTCTCCATCCCCAAGAATTCGTTCAAGTTTATCGATACTTCTTGTGTATTTAAATTTTCCGATAAAATAGGCTGTGCCAAAGCCTGCTGCATAAAGCAAAACGCTACCAATAATAATGGCAATAATGATTTTATTCTTTTTATCCACATTTCAACTCCTTTTTATTTTTAACTTGACTTGTAAATATCATAATAATATAATTATTTTTATGAATATAATAGAAAGTAGTGTAGAAGAAATAATTAATAAAACACCTGGTAAAAAAATAGAGATTGCTGGTAGAACATGTTATAAAAGTGATTCTAACATAAATGATACTTCATACATAAAGTTTATATCTAATGTTGTTAAAAGTGGTCACTGTTCTGTTCTAGAACACGAAAGAGTATGTATAAAATATGATCTTAGAAAAGGAGACCCATTTGCAACAATTTCTCAAAGAGATCATATGAAATTTTTTAATATTTCTCAAGGAGAAGAAGGAATTATATATGTTTCATCAAATATAAGGGGTTGGTTGGATGCAACAAATGCTCCAGAAATATATTATGATAATGGAACATATACAATTCTTAAAGAATTATATCCATATATATTTACAAGGGATCTTAAAACTACATATAATGTAGAAGGTGCTACATTGAATTATCCAGTATGTGCTGAATACATAAAAGAAGAAGATATACCAGAAGGTATAAAAGAGCTTCATGATAGTAAAACATTTAATATTGTTTGTAATCGTTCAACAAGTCATCAAATAGTACGTCATCGTTCATTATCGTTTTCACAACAGAGTCAAAGATACTGTAATTTCTCTAATGATAAATTTGATCACTCAATAAATTTTATTATGCCAAAATTTAAGTGTAATAAAAAGACCCCCGCAGCAGATGATGAATCAATTGAAAATATTTTTAAAAATGCTTTTGAACATGCAGAACTTGAATATTTCGATCTTATAGATGATGGGCTTAAACCAGAAGATGCTAGAGAGGTACTTCCAAATGCTGCAGCTACAATTATTGTTGTAACTGGTACTACAAATGATTGGAAAAAATTTATAGCTCTTAGAGATGACCCACATGCTCAGACAGAAATAAGAGAAATAGCACAAACTATAAGAACTAAGTTAAAAGTATGAAGTTTGAAGAAGCCGAGGATTTAAGTTTAGTTATCACAGAAGATATGAGAACTGCAAAGTTCTCATACGATAATTACAAAAACGATCCAAATCCAAAAATTCTTATATTAGATGATAATTATAGATTTAATGGAAGAGGTAAAGAAATTCCAAATCAGCATGATATTCTCGGCTATAATATAAATTATGTAAAAAATTCAAAAGAAATTAAAAAAATAAAAGAAATTTTTAATGCAGCAGAAAAAGCAAAAAAAGAAAAACTGGATATTTATAAAGAAATAAAAGAAAAATATCCAGCATCACTTAGATATATAAGACATTATAAAAAATCTGCAATAAAGAATTTTAAAGAAAAGAAAGGTTTATTATTTTTTAAAGTCTAACTAAGTAACCAATTCATAATATTTTCACCATCATCAAACATATCTTCATTCATACCAGCATTTTTATACATTTTTCTTTGTTCATATTTTACATTAATACCGCGCTCTTCTAATTCAGAATATTTGTCTGATTTTGTATCCATATTATATATTATATCATTACCATTTTCGTCTATAAATACTGTATCATTATCATTAATTATTTCTGTTTTTGCTTTATCAATATTATAAAGTCCAATTGCTAAAGACAATATGGCATCATCGTGACCACCAGTTTGATGATCTGGTCTACCGCCTTTCCAAATCCAACCAGTAAGTTGTCCAAGAAGTCTTTCAGAATGAGGTGAAAATGCTGCCCATAAATCATCTTCATAAAAATAATCTATAAGTTTTGATGTTATCAACTCTCTTGATTTTTGAGTAGTCATCCATCCAGTCCAAATTTCTCTTCCTTCTTTTACTTTCTTTTGTTTATAAAGATTTGGATAATTAAGATTATAATAAAGTTCACTAAAAGTTGCTTCACCAATAGAGTTACATTCTACAACTACATATGCCTGATTATAATAAGTACCTATATTATAGGCATATCTTGCTAAATCCATAGTTGTACATTTTCCAAAATATTCAGCTACTTGTTCCAAGGTAGTCATATCAAGAACTTCTATTACAGAAGAGTCATTTGATGTACCTTTTGAAACATCTATTGAAACTATATATTTTTTATTAATTTCTGGTTTTTTCCAAACCCAGAAGTTTTTAAAACTTCTACCTTCAAGAACGTTCATTTCAATAGGCTCTTTTATTTTCTTTTTTGTTCTTTCGATAATTTCAGCAGAGAATACAGTATTCTCCATGATTACGAAGTCTTTAAGAATTTCCTGACGGTATTTTACTTCACCAGAAGAAGAATGTTGGAATTTAAGCCAATCATTATTTTTCCAATCTCTTGCGATTGGCTCAAAAAATGCTTCAGCTTCTCTTTTTACTTCTGGATGATTAAAGTAATCACGATCTATATATTCTTGAAGTTTTTTATTAAATCCTTTAAATGGAGGTATTGGTGGTTCTTCCATATCTGGTATTTCCCACCAACTTACATCATATAATATAGCACTTCCATCTTTTCCGCCACAATCTTTAAGCTGTCTTACTTGGTCATAATACCAATATCCCTCTGAACCTGGTATATTTCCATTAGGCGTAGAAATTACAAACATTCTACCACCAGTTTTAGAAAGAGAAGGAACTACAGATGATACAATTCCCTGTACTATTTTATCAGTTGTATAGAAAGCACACTCATCAAGAAGTGCCATTGTTGGAGAACAACCACGACCAGCAGATTTTGAACGAGCAAAGCTATCTATTTTACTTCTGTTTGAAAACGCACAACTTTCTGTATTATTTTTTGTAACACTTAATCCGAACCAAGGTGGAATACAATCAAAATTTGTTTTAATTTTTTCAAGAACTTCCATAGATGATTTAGCGTCTTTTGATATAACAACAAGCCATTCTCTTGAAAAACATACAGCTTTCCAAAAAAATATAAGAGAAGTAAGTGTAGAAAGACCAACCTGACGTGATTTACAAAGCACAATTCTTTGATAGTTTGTAAAATCTTTTAAAATTTCTTTTTGAAAATAATATAAATGTTTACAAGAAATTCTTCCAACACCAGGCAAATCAAAAAAGCACCATTTTTCAAGAAAAAGTAATGGAGACATTTGATATAAAAATTTTTCACATCCTATATCTATAAGTTCTCTTTCTCCATCTGGATATACCGTTTCTACAAATTTATTTTTTGCATGTGCTAGAACTTTTTCATATGTTGTATTTATTGAATAATGTTTTATTTTATATTTTATAGCATCCGAAAATTTTTTTTCTATTTCATTCATACTTTTTTTCTGCTCGTTTCCTTATTTAACTTGATTTAAATATTAGTGTATAGTATAATATAAATATGTTTATGCTTGAAGCTGATTTTTTTAATGTTGGAAAATTTTTTATTAGTGGTATCGAAAGAACAAATGGTGATGTAAATATTGAATTTACACCAAGAACAAAAAAATTAATAATAATATCTCCAACTTTTGAAAATATAATTAGAAAATTTATAGAAAAGATTAATAACAATCCAATGTATATTTCAAATAGAGTATCATATAGCATTGGAATGACTATAGTTAGTCTTTTTGGTCAATTTATTCTTGAAGAATTAGCATCAAGAGATTTTATAATTAATACATATAATGGAAGAACTATATATTTTAAACAGGTTTTTTCAAATATTTGTGTAAGTGCACTTGTAAAAGCAAAAAAAAGAACAGTTGCTAGTAGATGTATTGTTAAGATATAATACTTGACTTTTTTTAAACAATGTTTAAAATTTTTTATTATGAGAAGAATATTTATAAAAGAAATAAAACTTGATGTAGATTATGGCAGAGTAAATGATTTTCGAATAGAATTTGAAGATGATATTTCATTTATTGCTATTAATAATAGTGAATTTGCCAGATTCCTTGGTAAATTTATTACAATTTGGGAGCCAAGAATACTGGAAAAATTGACAGAATATCAAAATGATCTGTTAAACTCTACTGGTGGTATGTATAATGAATATATAAATAATTTAGAAGGTTATTTAAAATTTAGGTTTATAGCTCTTGCAGATGCACTTGAAGATAACATAACTGAATTATTTATTAAGTCTGATTTTAATACAATTCACTTAATTGAAAAAGAAATGCCTGTAAAATATTTTAGATTTATTGGAAACAATGGTGATGATATGTATTTATCATATGAAAGTGTTGCAAATAGATTATCAACTTTATCTACATTAAATAAGCTTCCGAAAAGAAACGTTAGAATCTAAAAAAAAGTTAACATAGTAGACCTGGAGATTTTTTAATGATTGTTAACGGAAAGGATGTAAATATAAATTTCAGGAAGGCTGAAGAGATTCAGAGAAAAATGAATCCAATAGATGCACTTCCTGAAACACTTAAAGTAGAAGCAAGCAAAAAAGAAGTAAAAGAACTCGAAAACTTTGATTCAGATTCGTTAATAAATGTTGATTTTAGTTTTCAAAACAATAATACATTTCTCTCAAAAGAAGGAAAAATAAATAGAAAAGAATATTATCAGACATTCCAGGATATGAGTAATTGTAATTTTATTCATAGAGGTTTGCAAATTATTGCTGATGATTGCTCTCAGAAAAACCAAGAAGGTCATACAGTAAAAATTAATTCTGATGATGATGAAATAAAAGAAATTCTTGAAGATTTATTTTATAATAGACTTAATTTTAATAAAGAATTATGGTCTATAGTATATGAAACTTGTAAACTTGGTGATAACTTCTATGAAGTAATTCCAGATAGTTATGATAAGCCAACAATGGTTGCAAGAATTCGTTATCTTGATCCTACAAAAGTAAACAGAATTGAAAAGAATGGTAAACTTGCATTTTATACATACTCTACAGAAACTTCAGATGAACAAAACACTTTTAATTATGTAAATACAGATCTCACAAATGATACAGAAAATAAAAATGTAGTTTACAAACTTGAACCTTGGCAAATTATTCACTTTAGAATTGCAGATAAAGATTTTTATCCTTATGGTGGTTCGCTTTTAAAATCAGGTATAAAAGTATATAATAGATTACAGCTTCTTGAAGACGGAATGGTTATTTATAGGATGGCTCGTGTTCCAGAAAGAAGAGTATTTAAGATTCCAGTAGGGAATCTTCCTAAAAATGAAGCGCTTAGATATGTTCAAAAGATTAGAGATTCTTACAGAACAAGCCAGGTTCTTGACGAAAGAGGAAATATTGATAGAAAAGCAGCTGCTCTTGCAATTACTCAAGATATTTTCCTTCCAGTTAAGGATAATGGAGCAGCAACAGTAATTGATACACTTCAAGCTGGAAACGCTCTTAATAATATAGATGATATTAAATACTTTAAAGATCAAATTCTTTGGACAATGAATATTCCGCCAGAGTACTTAGGTTCTTCAGATGGAAATGGTGCTGGTGCTGGTGGACGTGGTTCTCTTGCTATGCAGGATATTAAGTTCGCAAGATTTGCTGAAAGAATTCAGTATTATATAGAAGAAGGACTTATAAAGCTTGCAGCAATTGAGCTTTTCTTTAAGAAAAAGAAGAAAGATGATCTTAAAAACTTTAAAATAGAATTAACATCTCCTTCAAATATCAAGGAAATAATGGATATTGAATATCTTAATCAAAAAATGTCTCTTATTTCTGCTATGATGTCTACACAATTATTCCCAAGTAAATTTATTCTAAAATACGTAATGAAAATGACAAACAAAGAAATAAATGATTTGTCATTCTTTAAGAGTGTTGAAAATAATGCAGCAGCTCAAGCAGCTGGTGGAATGCCTGGTGGTGGCATAGGTGGTGGAATGACTGGTGGTATTGGTGGAGCTCCAGATATGGGAATGCAGCCATCTCTAACTCCAGATAATAATGCACAACAACCTGGTCAGCAACCAATAGATGGTTCAGAAAATGTAATTAATCAGGAACTTATCGTAAAAATGTTTGGAAAAGATGTTCTTCTTGAACATAAACAAGATATCGGTAAATTATTTAAGGCTTTGGACGAATATAACGAAGAGCAAAAGATACTAAAAGAAGTAAATAGAGAAGAAGATTTTAATGCCGAAATTCTTACAGAAATGCAGAAAGCAATGGGTGTTAAAAAAGTAAAAACTACAAATGATGAAGCAATTTCATTACTTTATGAAAATGAGCTTGGTGGTTTAAAATATGATTCTCATTCATTTAGTGTTTATTCTAGAGTTAAACAGAAAGGAAAAGGTAAAAAGGCAGAAGAAGTACTTACAGAAAGCGAGGAAACAAAGACCTTAAAATGAAATATGAAAAAACCATTAATGACATATTAAAAAAAATTAATAATGAAATTGAAATTGTAAGTCCAGGTGATATGCTTGAGACTTACAAAACCCAATTTGTTTTGAAAAAAAATAATTATATTATTGATGGAATAAGAATGACTGTTCCTAGTGCTTCTAGTCAACAATGGAAAAAGATTCTTATAAAAGAAAAATCACCTTTATTAAAAGTATTTAAGGATATCACAAGAGGGGATGTCCTTGTTGTTGAAAAAATAGAAAAAAATAAAGTCTATGTAAGAAATATATCGTTAAAAGATGAATATAGTAACCCATTTGTTATAGATAAAATTCAAATACTTAAAAAAGAATTTAACGTAATTAAGCGCAGAAGTCTTGAATTGTCTAGAACTATATATAAACTATAAAAACGACAAAGTTAAAAGTATAAATGGAGATTACTATGACAATTAGCAAATTATCAGATACTATAGCACATAGCAATAGAATGGTTGAAAAGCTTGCAAGAAAAATTATAAATGAAAGCTCAAACGCCGTTCTTATGGAAATGTTTGAGGATAAAGTGTTGCTTGCAGACCATACAAATGGTAATATTTATACTGCTGATTACAGTTTTGATGGCAATACTTTTGTTTTTGAAAATTTTGAAAATATTGAATTAGAGAAGGAAACAAATTCACTTAGAGAAGCAGTTAGTGATTACTTTAATGAAGAAGTAGTTGATACAGAAAGAATTGGCGAAGCTCTTTCTGAAGAATTCGAAAAAGATGATAATGAACTTCAAGATTCAATAGTTGAAGCACTTGCTTCAAAGAATATTAGTGATGTAATTGATTATTCACCACTTTGCGGAATTAATGAAGAACTTGATGAACTTAAAGAAACATCACTTTTTGAAGAATATTCTGCACTTCTTGAAGAAAGACCAGTTTCTACAATTCACTATATTGATTTTGTACACCCAGTAAAAGTAGCAGTTCTTGATGAAGATGAAGAAAGAGTAATTTATTCTGATATTTCAGATAAAGTTGCAAAATTCTCAAAAGATTCAGAAGCAAAGAAGGCACTTCTTGAAGCAATCAAGGTATATAAAGAAACAGAAGATCCTACAGTTATTGAAGACTATGTTGGAAATAATGAAATGATTATGGGTCTTAATGAAAGCGAATTCAAAGAATTTGTTGGAATGAGTGTTCTTGGAGAACCAAAACTTGTTGCAGAAAGAAAAGAACTTGCAGATGAAATTAATAAAATTATCGAAGAAAGTGAATATCTTTCAGACAAGAAATCTATTATCGAAGAAGCTTTGAGCGATGACGATTTCGAAGGTGAAGACGATAAAGAGAAAAAAGAAGATGAAAAGCTTGCAGCTAAAGATAGTGACGTAGAAAAGCTTAAGAAAGCACTTGAAACAGCAGCTGACAAGATTGAAGATGAAAAACTTGTTTCAAAAATAAATGCTCTTCTTACAGCAATTGAATCAAGCTCAAAGAATAATGAAACAGATGTTGGAGCAATTAAAGAGAGTATTGCAATTCTTTCTCTTTAATTAGATATTTTTGCAAATATAGGCGACCTAATTAGGTCGCCTTTTTTATTTACTTTTAAAAATAATTTGTTATAATTTTTTATATATCAAAAACAAAGTTAAAATAAAATCAAAGTAATTTGATTGACTTAAATTTTTTTATATTATAAACTATTGGTATAAAGACCTAAACACGCACATCGCCTTAGAGCACTATAGCACCGTTTAGGCAGGAGATAAATTATGAGTAACGATTTTTCAAATGATGACTACAACGCAATGTTGCAGGCTATGGAGAAAGAAGAAAAAGAATCTAGAGGAAATCTTCTTTACTGGAACCCTAAAAACGAAGGAACTTATCCAATTCGTTTCATTTCGCCGTTAAAGAGTTTTAACGAAGTTGTCTTCTATCAAAGACATAAAATCCATTACATTAATAAGAAACCTTATTTCTGTTTAAATCAGACTCTTACAGATAAAAATGGTGTTGTTCACGAAGCTGAAGAGTGCCCTATTTGTAAGAAAAAGAATGCACTTTATGCACTTTCAACAGGTAAGGAATCTGAAGAAGCAAAACTTGCATCATCTATTTCTGCAAAGGATAGATATGTTTCAAGAGTTGTTGTAAGAGGACTTAAAGATGAGAAAGGAAACGATATAGAAGCTGTTCCGCAATTCTATGAATTTGGTTCAAAGATTCATACATATTTGTTTGGGCAGATGAAGCTTGGTGAGTGTGGTAATTTCCTTTCACTTAAAGATGGAAGAGATTTCCTTCTTTCAAAAACAGGAACTGGAAAAAATACAGATTATTCTGGTTCTTCATTATCAATGAAACAGACACCTGTATTTACAGATGCTGCAAAAGTTCAAACTTTGTCAGATTCTCTTAAAAAGATGGATTATAGTCAGTTGGTAGAATTTAAATCACCAGAGGAATTAAAAGAACTTCTTGGAGATTATTTCAACGAAACAGTTAAGTCAGAAGAAACTGTTGAAGCAGCAACTGATGCTGTTAGTTCTTTTGAAGATCAAGTTTTTGGAGTAAAAGAAGTAAAATCAGAAGCTCCAAAGACAGAAACCTTACCAGATGATATAGATGACATTCTTTCAAAAATCTAGTATATATTTTTTAATATAAAGGAGAAAATATGAAAGAAATATTAACATATTATACATCTAATTTCTGGGTATGGGCTGGTATAACAGTTGGTATAGTTGTTGTTGGTAGTGTTGCACTTGATTTGTTAAGAGCGTTTTTTAATTTTATTGTAAGATTGGTAAGAGGTAATGGTGGTTGTAACTGCCATTCTGAAAATAATGAACCAAATGAGGGCGTTAAAGAAGAGCCAAAAGAAGAAATTAAAAAACCAAAAGATGATAATGCACTTAACACATTGGCAAATGCAAAAATAACTGCTGATGTATCTGTAAGAGGAGCTAAGAATGGCAAAAAGCAAAAGTAGTAGTGGAAATTCTCTTGATGATCTTATAGCAGATGAATTCGCAGAGATAAGAGATTTATCAAAAGATGATGATTCTGTATCAGAATTTCTTACTACTGGTAATTATGCTTTGAATTATATATGTTCAAAGAATTTAAAAGGGGCTATTCCAATGCATAGAATTTCATCTTTGTATGGAAGGTCTCAAACTGGTAAATCTCTGCTTATTGCTAATATAAACAAAGATCCAAGAATTAAAAGAACAATTATATTTGAATCAGAAGGTGGTGGTAACTGCCGCTCACTTTTTGAATTCGTTAATTCACCTTATGATAAAGTAAGAATTGTACCAATTCAAACATTTACTTCTTATAAGATTTCAAAGAAAGATGGAACAATTACAGAGATTTCAGAGAAAGAACTTCCTGCAAATCTAGAAAGTGATTCTTTTTTCTACAAGAGAGGTCTTATATCAATGCTTAAGGGTATCCTTAATAAATTGATTTATAATCACAATGAAGAAGAAATTCTTCTTGCTATAGATTCTCTTGGAAATGTTAAATCGGTAAGACAACTTTCTGGTGGATATGATATGGGAATGACAGGTCAGAATTTAAATGATTTGTTTAGTTCAATAGATTCTTTACTTGAAGAAGCTCATTGTACACTCGTATTTACAAATAAAGTATATAATTCTATGGATGAATATACTGGATTTATTCAGAAAGGTGGAGATTCTGTAATCTATAACCCATCTCTCAGTATTGAACTTACTAATCTTGCAATGAACGACACAAATGCTGTAGAATTGTCTGGAAAAGAAGTAGACGACGAGAAGTTAAGTAGAAAGAGTGCTATTGGTACTTGTTTATCTATTGTAAGAGCAAGGGTTACTAAATCTAGATTTGGTACAACCAATAAAAATGCCACATATCTTATGGATGCCGATTTCGGTATTGTACAAAATTCTGGTCTTTTTGAAATGTTAAAAGATTATGGACTTTGTACAAAGAGTGGCTCAATGTATTCTATACCAGCACTTTGGGATAAAGCTTTCTATAAAAAGGATTTTTTAAAACTCTTTGAAGAAAATGAAGAGGAAAATGTAGAAAAACTTCAGAAAGCTCTTGACAACAGAGAAGAAGAATTGAAGAGAATAAGACAAAATCTCGATGTTAATGACATTAATGAAGCTTTAGCTGAAAATGGAGTTGATACTGGAGATGAAGAAATCGAGTTAGCTTCAATGATTAAACAGATGGAAATAGATAAAGAAAATGCGTAGAAATACGAAGTTGCTGTCGCTTATTGCGGCAGCAATTATATTAATTGCTGTACAGATTACTCTTGTTATAGAAATAAAAATAGAACAAAAGCAAGAGCAATCTGTTACAAATGAAATAATAGAAGAACCTCAAATAATACAAGAAGAAATAGTTTCTGAAGATGAATTAATAAGATTAAAAATGGAAAAGTTCATCGAAACATATGGAAATCTAAATAAGCAACAAATAAAAATATTATTAGATACTCTTGAAGAAAATTCAGAAGAACCTTTAATAATGCTTGCTATATACAAGCAAGAAAGTAAATTTAAGATGTATGCAAACTCATATTGTGGAGCTGAATTTGGTAGAGGTGTTGGGCAAGTATCTGAAATTGGATTGACTGATTATAATTGGAAAAATGGTACTGATTATAAACCAGAAGATTTGTATGATATAAGAATAAATGTTATTGTTTCTTGTTGGATTTATGAATATAATGAAAAATATGGGGTTTATGGAACTAATAAAAAAATAATAGCATATAACGAAGGGCATGTACATGCCAAAAAGAAAAGTAAATCTGCTTATCTTGACAAAGTAAACGATAATATACTATTATTTGAAGAAATGTAAAAAAGGAGAAGTAATGAGAAGATTTGAAGGCGGAAATTTGCAACCTATGGAAAAGGTCGCTGTTTTAAACGATCCTTTGAAAGTAGTCGATACAGATCAGGGTAGAAAAATTGATTTCTATCTTACAGAAGTAATTGAAAGCATTGATGATTATATTGATTTTTTAAGGGCTGTTGAAAGTTGTAGGACTGGAGATGAAATCGTAATTCATATAAATTGTTATGGTGGAAATACATTTGTTTCTATGAACCTACATGATGCATTATTAAAAACAGATGCAAATGTAAAGGCTTGTATTGAAGGAATTTGCGCCTCAGCTGCTACAGATATAATGCTTGCAGCAAATGAGTGGGAAGTTTCTCCACATGCAACTGTTATGGTTCATTCTTGGAGTGAAGTCTTGGCTGGAAAATGGCATGAAATAAAAGCACAATATCATTTTGATGAAAAATCTTCAGAACCTCAATTTAGAGAGCTTTACAAAGATTTTATGACAGATGAAGAAATTGAAGCTTGTCTCAATGGAAAAGATTTCTGGTTTAATGCTGAAGAAACAATAAAGAGACTTGAAGCATATACAAAAGAAGATAATGAAAAGCAGAAAGCAGTTCAAGAAGTAACAAGTAAATATGAAAAAATAATTAACGCTGAAATTCAGAAAATTATTAATAGCCCAAAAAAAGAAACAAAGAAAAGGAGTAAATAATGGCAACAGTAGATGATAATGGAGGAATCGACAAAATTGAAGCAACTGGAAAATATGTTGTTTTAAAGTGTGTAAGGATTGTCGAGAAAACATCAAATTTGATTAAGACACCTGGCGGAATTATTATACCAGGTCAGGAAAATTCCACAAATGGTCAGGAAGTAACAAAATCTTCTGGAGATAAAACAAAAGTTGATATGTATGTTCATTCTATTGGACCATTAGTAGAAGGAGACAAATACGGATTTAAGGTTGGTGATATTGTTATAGCTAATAACTATGATTTGCAATTTATTGGACCAAATGATGATGTTTTCTATGCATTAACACAAGCAGATTCAATAAAATGTGTTTATGAAATAAATGAATAAAATTAAAGCCACTCAAAAGAGTGGCTTTTTTATTTAGCAGTTGTGATAACCATCTACTATTTTTTGTGCAAGTTTATCAGCATTTGATTTAAGTGCTGATATCTTTTCAAAATCTGAACAAAGTTTTGAGTAAAGTTCTGCATCAAAATCGTTTAAATCTTTTTTACTATTTTTTCTTTCAAAAGCAAGGATTGTTGAAGAAATTGGTCTTGCAAGTTTAATTGCAGATGCTGTTTCTACCTTATTCTTCTTAAGAACAGATAATACCATTGCTGTAACTTCTGGCATTTCTGCTGCTTTTACTGCAGGTTTTTTGTCATCATCCGATGTGTAACAGCTTGGTTCACTACCAGTTCTAGCAGTACCAGCTCCAGTTTCGCAACTTGGTTCGCTGCCATTTCTAAGAGGAGAACCAGGTTTCTTTTCCTCTTCAATGAGGATTTCCATTTCTTCCTTCAAAGTATCTAAAACTTCATTATAATTCATTATTAACTACCACCATAGAAGAGGTGGCCTCCTTATTATTTAGCTTTAATAAGTTAATTTAAAGAAGAAAAAATGAAAAAGACGAAGTAAGGGAGTAAAAATGTTAGACTTATTAAATTGGGCTTCTAATAACCCAGTCATTTTCTTTATTATATTTTTTAGTATTTTAGCACTTATTGTAGTAATTATAACACGCATACTTAAGGTATTACTAAAAAAACAGCTTGAAATATCTTCAAGAGGTATAAAAGTATTAGACGCAAAAGGCGGTCTTATAGGAAATGCTGGAAAAGTAAGTGTAAATGATATAAAAGATTGCGTTAAGTTCATAGAAGAAAAGCAATGTGAACTTGTTGATGATATACATGGTATAAAAGACAGATTTTTTAGACAATCTAAAGATTATGCAAAATCAAGAATAATAGCTTCTAAAAATAATATAATAGAAATGTATAAAATTGCATATGCAAATGTGTATTTTAAAGGAAGCATTGAAACACCATCTAAAGAAGAAATAGTAGCAAGAATTGGTGAAATATCAAAAGAAGAAGTAGAGCAAAGAAGAAAAGGCATTGATGGTATGGAATCTTGTACTTGTAAAATTAAATGCAAGTCTGGGTTAACATATTTTGAAGCAAAAATGACCCAAGATTTTAAACCAATACTTGAAAAAGTTTATGAAATAATAGAAAAGAACCATCTTATAAATAAAGATGATCTTGAATTTGATGAAGAAATAAGAGCAAAAGCAATAGATCTTTCTACTACATTAAGAAATCAAGTTATGTCATATGAAACACCAGTAGATTGCGAGATAGCTAAAATAGTAATGGATAGACAAATGGGAGATCTTCAGCTCGCCATTATAGATGGATTAAGAAATTCAAGAATTCTTTCTAAGAAGAAAAGAGAAATAATTAAAAAGGTTAAGGCAAATTATGAATCAAGAAAAACAGAAAAGCTTAAACAAATATTTGATAAAATAGGTGCTAGCAACCTTGAGAATGTACTTGAAGGAGTAAATAATATAAAAGATCACGAAGGATATGACCAAGATTTGTAATACTTGCGGGATTGAAAAAGATATAAGCCAATTCTACAAAGATTCAAATAATAAAGATGGCTACAAAAATAAATGTAAATCCTGTATGTCAAAAAGAAAAACTAATAAAGTCTCAAAAATGGATAAGAATATAAGACAATGTCTTATATATTGCATAAAATATAATGGTCCATTTTCTTGGAGTGGAATACTTGGTTATACAGCAGAAGACATAAGAAGGCATCTTGAAGAAAGATTTACAAATGAAATGACATTTGAAAATTATGGTAAAGTTTGGGGAGTTACATTTTATATACCAAAAAGATGTTATAAATTTAAGTCATTAATTGATGATGAAGCAAGAAAATGCTGGAGTCTTAAAAATCTTAAACCGCATTTATTAAGTGAACATTCATATAAAGCAAAAATAAGTAAAAAAGAAATAGAGGAACAAAATTTATGGGATATTTTACCTATTGGAAATATCACTGATTTTCTTATTGATTAATAATTAAAATATTTTCCAGTAAATGCTCTTGTAGCTTTTAAATCTATAAGTCTATCTACTTCTCTGCAAGCTCTTATCAAACTTTGATTTGAATTTAAAGAATTGCATATATCTTCAAGTCTTGATGACTGTCTATAAGAAAGGTCTTTATATTTTGGTACATGAAATTTTCCAGAATGCCAATAAACACCAAATGGATCTTTAAAATTAGCAAATGGGCAATACAAAGATAAGAAATATTTTTTTTCACTTGGAATATGATATTTATCCCAACCACCAAATTTTACATTTTCGTTGTGATACATTTCATTGAATCTTCTTAATGTGAGAGTATTTATTTTTTTCTTATCTATCATATGATTAACTTGATTTTTATATTGCCTCATGATATAATAAAATTGTAGAAAAAGTAAGGAGAATTTTTATGGCTAATAAAATTTCTAAAAAAAAGCCACAACAAAAGCCAAAAGAAATGGTAAATCACCCACAACATTATGGTGGTGATACAACATATGAATGTATTAAAGTTTTAAAAGCTTGGATGTCACCAGATGAATACAGAGGATTTTTAAGAGGAAACGCAATTAAATATCTTTGTAGAACTGGAAAAAAAGATGAAGCAGCTCAAGAGTGTAATAAAGCAATTTGGTATATAAATAAGTTAGTGGAAGATTTAAAAAATGCCACCTGATTTTGAAGAACTTGCAAGAAATGGAATAGATATTCAAGAACATTTTTTGCAATATCAAGAAAGAATATTGCATTCAGAAGTTGAAGCAATAATTGTAAAGTGTCTTGATGAAATTTATAAAAAAATTAAATTAAATGTAGACATACAACCAAAAAGAATAATAAAAATATAATCTGGGAGAAAAATAATTGGTACATCTTCATACTCACTCGAATTATTCTCGTTATGATGGAGTTTCATCAGTACAAGAACTTGTAGATCAAGCAGTTGCACATGGTCATAAAGCATTAGCGATAACAAATCATGGGCTTGATTCAATGGGAGATTTGTTTAGATTCCAGCAATATGCAATTGCAAATGGAATAAAACCAATTCTTGGAAATGAATCTTATCTTGTAGAAGAACTTGTAACTACAGACGGTAAAAAGAGAATAAGAACAAAAAATACTCATATAATATTACTCGCATCAAATGAATATGGTTGGAAGAATCTTTGTAAACTTTCATATATAGCCAATTCAGATGATATTCATTTTTACTATAAACCAAGAATTACATTCGATGAACTTTTTGAACACTCAAAAGGTATTATAGTTGGAACAGCTTGTCTTGCTTCTATATTCTCTCAGTATGTTCTTGGCGGAAATGAAGAAAAAGCAGAAGAATATTTTAAGAAATTCTATGATAAATTTGGCGAGAATTTTTATGCAGAAGTACAATTAAATGAATTAAGAGATGAGCAAAAAAAATATAACGATTGGATTATAAAAGTTGCTGAAAAATATAATGTTCCAGTTATATTAACTGGTGATATACATTATGCAACACCTGAAGGTGCAGCAACACAAAGATTTATTTTTAATCTTAGAAAAGAAGATGATTCAGAAGGTGATGATACTTACAAATGTAAGTCATTATTTTATCAGGGTGTAGAAGATTTTAAGCAGTTCAACAAGCAATGGAATTATGGATATACTGATGAACAGATAGAACAATGGTGTGCAAATTCAGATAAGATTGCTAAAAAATGTAATTTTACAATTCCTCTTGGAACTGGAATGAAACTTCCAAGATACTCATTTGACGAAGAAGAGGATTTTGTAAGACTTGCAAAAGAAGGTCTTGCAAAACACTTTAATTGTGAATATGACAATTGTCCAAAAGAATATAAAGAAAGACTCGAACATGAACTTGAAGTTCTTTTAAAGAAAGGTGCATACAGATATATGCTTACAGTAGCATCATTTGTAAATCATGCACGAGAAAAGAAGTTTATGGTTGGTCCATCAAGAGGTTCTTGTGGAGGATGTCTTACAGCATTGTGTCTTGGTATTGCCTCTTGGGCACTAGATCCTCTTAAGCTTGGTCTTCTTTTTGAACGTTTTGTATCAGATGATCGTCTCGTTTCTAATACTTATAAGTATTATGTTGGAGATTGGTATATAACAAAAAATAGAAATTATTCTTTTGAAGATCTTAAGAAAATAGTAATAGAAAAAATCAAAGAATATCCTCAATATAAAGACAGAGCCATTAAGGAACTTAGACGTGCTAAATGGCTTGAAAATGAAATGTCTGTATATGATGAAATTATGGAAGTAGAATGTGATGATAGATATGTACTTCCATTCTTTCTTGGTAGAACAGATAAAGTTGATTTGGAAAAACCACTTGAAATAGCTCAAATTAAACAAGGTGGTAGTGGGGGATTGGATATTGACTCTGACTACGAACCAGCAGCCAAAGAAGAACTCAAACAATGGCTTATTGAAAAATATGGTCAGGAAAGAGTTATGGGCGTTGGTACATATGGTACTGTTGGTCTTGCTTCTGCAATAAAAGATATTTTAAGAAAATGCGAAGTTCCATTTGCTGATAGTAATAATTTCTGTAAAGAATTAAATGATGAAATGTCGTTTGAAGAAAACATGGAGAATTACAGAAATAATTTCCCAAATCTTTACAGAATATATTCTCAATACAAGGCATATCTTGATTTTACTCCAAAGATTATGGGACAGATAAGACAACTTGGTCAGCATGCTGGTGGTGTACTTATTTTGGATAATCCAGTATGGGAATATGTACCAGTAATTCACACAAAAGATGGTATAGCTTCTGCGTTTGTAGAATCTGGTTCTGCTACAGAGCTTGATGAACTTGGAATTATTAAAGTAGACTGTCTTGCAATTACTGTACTTGAAGTAATAAGTAATGCTATAGATCTTGTAAAAGAAGATATAATTAAAGTAAAAGATGAGGATGGAATTATAAAAATAGTTCCAGAAAGCTACGCAGAAAAATGTGCGGCAGAAACAATAGAAGTAAATGTATCAAAACAAGATTTGAAAAATTTCTTATATTGTGGAATGGACTATAATGATAAGCAACTTTATCAGCAAGTAAATGAATCTCAAGATAACATATTCCAGTTTTCTGGAGGAACTGCATCTGGAATGATTCAAAGAGCATTACCAAAGAATTTTGATGAACTTACTTGCCTTAATGCTTTGTCTAGACCAGGAAGCTCATTCTCATTTGATGATTTTGTAAGAAATGGAGTTGGTGGTTCTAAATACCCAGAAGAAGTTTCAAAGTTCTTAAAAGATTCTCACGGATGTATTTTATTCCAAGAGGAAATTATGCGTCTTGTAGAATATCTCTCGAATGGTAAAGTATCTGGTAATTATGCTCGTGGTCTTTTGAAAAAGCTTGGTAAAGCAAATAAAAAACAAGAAGATCTTGATGCTTGGAACAAACTTGTAAAAACAATTAAAGATGAGGCACAAGATAAGCTTACAACAAGAGAAGTAGATGAACTTACTGCAGATTTAATTACTCTTTCTGCATATTCTTTCAATAAATCTCATGCATCTGCATATACATATGTTGCTTGTGAGACTTTGTATATGTCTAGATATTTTAGACAGTATTTCTGGGCTGCATCTCTTACATATGATGCTACAAAGAATGATGCTCTTAAAGACTCTATAAATAATGCCCAAAAGAATGGATTTAAAATTCTTCCACCAGATGTAAACGAATCTGATGCTCATTTTACACCTATATCTGAAGATACAATCAGATTTGGATTAAATGAGGTTAAAGGAATTGGAGAAAAGCCTATTGATGGAATTATTGAAAATAGACCATACGAATCTGTAATAGACTGTATTATTAAAAATATAGAAACAGAAGGATATACAAAGAGAATTACAAATGCTCTTATATGTTCTGGTGCTTTTGATGAAATAATTGGAACAAAAAGAAGCAGATATGATAAACTTTGTACACAATTTTACGAAAAGAAAAAGACAAAGAAAACTCCAGAACTTTTAATTCAGTTATGGGAAGATTGTGAAGAAGATGTTCTTGATGAAGATACATCTAATGAACAATATATGGAATATGAAAAAAATTATCTTGGTGGAAATTTCTTTCATAATATTTTCTCAGCAATTGGAGATAAAATACAAAAACTTTATGAAAGAGGCTTATGCTTAAGAAGTATGCAGGAAGTAAAAGAAAGAAATCTTCCAAATGCAATGTGTCCAGTTTATGCAAAGAACTTTATGTTTAAGAAAGACAAAAATGGAAATGATATGGCATTCTGTGAAATATCTGATATAAATGGAGAGAGTTATAGAATACCTATATTTGCTTCATATTATCAGTTCTGTAGAGAAAGATGGCGTGGTGATGATTTGTATCTTCTTTCTTTATATGCAGATGATGATGGTTCAATAAAGTTTGGAAGCAAAAGATGGATAAAAGATGGAGAAAAAATAAAGAGATTTGTTGTTTCTCTTGGAAAGTATATTCAGAATTAAAGATAAATTTATAGCCCATGTTTAAGTATAATGAATGGTCAGATTTAAAAGATTCAAATAGACTCGTAATGCCAATCAGAAAGGAAAACGGAAGAGTATACTGTTTAACGGATACTAACGAAGAAGTTTATTTTAATTTTGATGATTTTGATTTTGATAAAACACCTGGTGAGAGATCACAAGGTGTTGAAATCATAATAGATGATAATGATGAAGAAGAAGATAGACTTGTTATAATAAATGACGTTACAGTAGAAAATAAAGTTGCCGTAGTTGGAGCAATATTAAAAGTAAGACCAAACACTATACGAAAACGCGAGAAAGACCACTTTGTAGAAGATGCATTAGAAAAGAAATTATTGCTTGATAAAGTAGGATATAACTATAACAATCTAAGAAACGTGAAAGTATACTTAGAGCAAGTAAGTTAATAGTATGACACTTAGACAAGTAATAGATGAAGAGCTTAATCTCGAAAATTTTAATAAACAATTTGCTCAGTTGATGCAAAACCTTAATAATTTTACAAATCAGGCAAAAACTGTATATAATGATCCAAATATATTGAAGAATTTTGAAACACTTAAACAGTCTGGTATGGCTACTGCAAAAGCTTTGCAGATGGCTCAGCAGCAAAATAAAGATCAGCAACAGCAGAATATGCAGCAACAACAGCAGCAAACATCTAATCAAGTAAGTCAAATGTCAAATGCTCAGCAACAGCAGCAACAACAGAACAAAGCTCAGTTTCAACAAATACAAAAAAGTATAGAAACTCTTAGTAAAGAAAGAAAAGAAGATACAACAAAACAGATTGCTTCTATAGTTACAAAAGAAATAGAAAAGCAATTTAAAAACTTCAATAATAAGAAAAATTGACATTTAAAAAAATAAGTATTATAATATTTTTATGATTGTAAAAGATTGCGAAAAATGTCCTTATTCCAAATTAGATATGGGATTTAAGGACTTTTACATGGCTAGTTCAAATGAATATCCATGGTTTCAAATATGTAAAATGAAAATGGATAATCCAGCTTTCAAAGATATATATTGCTTCACCTCTGGTGTTGAAATAAAAAACTTAAGACCTATTCTTAAAGCATACGAAGATTTTAAAACAAAAAAATGAACGAAAATCAAATAAATAGTTATTCTCTTGATATTGGATATACATTTGCTAATGTATATCGTAAAGCATCTGGAAAGTTTGTTAATAACCAAGCATTTTATAAAAAATACAAACAGTATTTTGACAGAACTGCAATGATGTTTGCTGAAAGAAAAGACTTCAAAGTTGATAAATTCATTGAAGTCTTTTTTTATGGAGAAGGAGTAAAATATCCTCAACAGCTTCCATATGAACACAATTGGACAAAATATATTCAGTATATATCTAATACAAAAAATGATGATAACAATGAAGAATATACATTTGCAGTAAAACTTGCTTCAAGTGCTACAATATTTAAAAAATATGGAAGTATGGATAAATTTATTACAGATGGTAAATATTATTTAAATCAAATAGAACAAGGATATAATGATTTTGATCTTTTGTTATTTTGGTTTTCCAAAACTTTTATAAAATATTATGAAGAAAATAAAGAAAGATTTAAAGAAAAATATAATCCAGAAATACTAAGAGTTGCACCAAGTCATTATCCAAAAATAATAGCAAAAATAAAACAATTACTTGGAAATGATTGTATATGAATGAAGTAATAGAAAGTTATTTAAAATCTAAATGTGAATTTGAGAAAATAAAAGCAAAAATAAATTTGGATATTTACAAACTTCTTAAAAATGATTTTATTAGATTATTTAAAGAAAAAGACGGAGCTATTGATTTTTTAAGAGGAATTACTGCAGCAGAAAACCTAATAAGTATAACTATTAGTATGATTATTTCAGGAGCTAGAGTGAATAGAAAAGGCAGAACATTTGATGAGATTTTTTGTTTTACTCCAATTAAAAATACTAGGCTAATTAAAATATAAGGAATAATAATGAAAGAAGAAGACTGGAAACAAGCAAGATATAACGCAATATGCACGCTCGGTGAAGAGTTTGACTTGACGTGGAAACAGGCAGAATATAAATGGGAAAATGAATTAGACAAATACGAAAGAGAAGATAGAATATTTGCAGAAATAGGAGAAGAAGATTATGGTTTGTTTAATAGATACTAGTAATATATTTTTTATAACATATTCTATGTTTATAAAAACAATAAAAAAGAATAATGGTCCAGACTATGAAATAGAAGAAAAGGATTTGGGATTATTTTGGCATATGTTTATAAAATATGCTATGCCATTCCTTACAACTTATGAGAACAGTATATGGGCATTTGAGGGACACAATTCAACTGCTTGGAGAAAAAGTATTTACCCTCTTTATAAGGAGAACAGAAAAGACAGAAAAGAAGATCCAGACTATAGATTTATAGGACCACTTCTTAATGAAATAGAAACATATCTTTCATACTTTCATTGTAAAACAATGAGAGTTGATAATTGTGAAGGCGATGATGTAATATATGCTTGTGCAAAATATTATGCAGACAAAGGAGAAAGAATACAGATTATTTCTGGTGACGAAGATTTAACACAGATAGCATTATTTTTTGAAGAAGTAACTGTTTTTAATCCAATTAAGTCAAGAAAAGCAGAACCAAATCCAAACATTATAGAAAAGAAAGCAATAGTTGGTGATACATCAGATAACATAAAAGGTGTTCCAAGAATCGGAGAAAAAACATTTGAAGAAATGCTTAATGATAAAGCACTTTGGTGTAAAAAAATGACACCCGAGAATGTTATTATATATGAGAATATTCTCAATATTGTAGACTTAAGAAAGTACCCAGATGAATATAAAAATAACATAATCAAGGAATTAGAGAGTAAAGATTGGAATACATTTGATAAAAATAAAGTTGAATTATTCTTAATAGAACATAATCTAAAAAAGTGTCAGGAGGAGTGGGGCTCTCAATGTGGTCAAATAGAAATGATGCTTAATGGAAATGATATGGCTGCAGCAGAAGATGAAATAATGGAGATATTAAATGGATGATGATGAAGTTTATGATTTATATTCTCAAATAATGAGAGCTTCTGTAGAAACAGAAATAAATGCTAGAAGAGGGCAACTTTCTTATGTAGAACTTGATAATAGAGATTATGGTTACGAAGAAGCTTGGAATTGGCTAACAGAATCAATGGAGAAAACATATGATAAATCAAAGAGAAAAAAATATAGAAGTAATACAGGAGAATATAGAATTATTCGAATCTGATAAAATATTAAAACAAGTAGTTGAAAATCAGAAGAAGAAGCAGGAATATATTCTTGAAGGAAGAGAAGAATATAATTGGTCAGCATTTAAAAAAAGAAAAGTAACAAAAGTTGAAATAACTAAAGAAAAGAGTACAGAATGTGCTGCAAGATGCGAAGGTAAGGTTGCTCTTTTGAATTTCGCATCAGCAACTAACCCTGGAGGAGGAGTACTTAAAGGTAGCACTGCACAGGAGGAAGGTGTATGTAGGACATCAACTCTTTATGCTTCATTATCAATAGATGAAGCACATGAAAAATTCTATGACCCTCACATAAAAGCAAAAGATGTATTGCACAATGATGATATAATTTATACACCAAAAGTATGTATATTTAGAAATGAATATTTTAAAATTCTTCCAAAGTCAGAATGGAAACTTACAGATGTAATTACCTGTGCTGCTCCAAATCTAAGGGCTGTACCAGCAACAAGAAACAATCTTGATGAAACTGGTAAGCCAACATTAATTTCTGATGAAGAATTATACAAAATACATTTTAAAAGAGCAACAAGAATTTTTGAAGTAGCTGCTGCTCACAAAGTAGATACTCTTGTTCTTGGAGCATTTGGTTGTGGTGCATTCTGGAATAATCCAGAAGTTGTTGCAAAAGCATATAGTGATATTATAGCAAAATATGGCTATTTATTTGACAATATTGTCTTCCCAGTTTATTGTAGAGATAAAGAAAATCCTAATTATGAAATTTTTAAAAAAGTAATTAAGGACCAGGAGATAAAATGGGAAGAAAAAGTAGAATGAAAAAGATGTATTCTGCAAGAGCAAGAAAAGCAATAAACGAAATGCTAAAAGATGCTTCTCCAGAACCATATTCAAAAAGAGATGAAAGTGGGAATGTTTCTATTCAATATTATAATCCTCTAAAAAAACTTATGAAAGGTGAAGCGTATAGTTCAGAGGATGGTAAAAGAATTACAAAGGATATGGCTGAAAAATATATGAATTTCTTGAAATCTAAAATGGAAGAAAGAAAAGCTGCAGCAGCAGGAGTTACAGAAGTAAAGGAGGAAACAAATGAAGGACAGTCTTAACGAAGATGATATTAGCCAGATAAAAATTTCTTTTGAAAAGTATTTGGAAATTAATGATAGAAAAACAAATCTTAAAGATGAAGAAAGTATAGTAAAAGAAGAAGTTGCTAAAGTAATTGAGGGTGGTAAAAGAGAAGCTGGTAAGATGCTTAAAATAATGAAAGAAAAGTATGATAAAGGTGAATCCGAAACGGACGCAATTTCAACTCTTGTTGACCAGGTTCAAGGTAGGATTTAATGGGAGATGAGCTAATATCAATTAAAATGGATGAACTGATAAGTAATCAAAAAATAATAATTGAATTACTTTCAAAAATGTACTCGCTTCTTAGTAAATATGATAATGATTATCAAAATGAAGTTGCAAGTATAGCGAAAGAGGAATAAAATAAATATGTCAGATATTAAAATTGCAAGGCAAATAGATTTTTATGTTAATATCAAGTATAAAAAAAATGGTGATGAATTACATCAAATATTTGAATTTAACGTAACAAATAAAAAATATCTGACATATGCCTATGATGCAAGATATCTTTTAAAAAGAAAAATAGAAAAACTAATCAGAGATGAATTTGTAGAAAATTTTGTTGAAAGAATAGATGAGAAAGAATACATAGAAGTAATCTACAAAACAGAAAAAATAAAGAAACCAAAGATAGTAAATTTAAACTTCTATCTTCCACCATTCAATGGTTGTAAGTATTGTGAAAAATGCGAAAAACAGGGAAACTTTCTTTATTGTAAAGAAAAAAATAAACATTATGATTTAGCAGGAATTAGAAACTGCAAAGTATTTAAAAGTATAGAAGAAATAATCACATAGAGGTAAAAAGTGTATAAAATACCAGCAGAACTTCTCTTAAATTTTTTTGAGTCAGAGTTTACTATAAAGAGAACATCTGACCCAAAAGAAATAAGAATCAATTCAATATTTAAACAAGACTCAAAATATCATTGTTATATAAACCTTGATAAAGGTGTATATTGTGATTATAAAGTTTCTGGTCTTGATGAGAGTTCTGGTTCTGTTATAAAATTTATAAAAGAATATCTAAATATAGATTCAACAAGAGCAGTTATTGAATATATAATTTTAAATTATGGAAGTGCAACTCAAAAAAAAGTAATAGAAGAAAGTAAACCAAAAGGAAATGTTATAGAAACATTTTTGAAAGAAGATAAGCCTCAGAAAATAGCTGGTAATAAAGGAACGTTTTGTAATATCGTTAGAGGTTATCTTGAGAAAAGAAAAATATCAGATAGATATATAGATAAAATGATGTATGTATTTAATGATGATTCAAGATATGATAAAAGAGTAATAATACCATATTTTGAAAATGGAGAGTTTGTATATTTCCAAGCCAGGAGCTTAGAGAAAGACGCAAAATTCAGATATATAAATCCAACTGGGATTGATACAAAAGAATATGTGTTTAATATAGATGATATAAATGACGAACTCATAATTTGTGAGGGAGTATTTGATGCTATGAGTATGGATGAACAAGCAGCAACTTGTATGTGCTCTGGTGATCTTGGAGTAAAACAAATAGAGAAAATTGTAAAAAAGAAACCTAGTTATATTATATATGCAAGAGATAATGATGAAACTGGTGCCAGGACATTAAAGAATAATATATCAAAACTTATAATGTATGGTTATGACAAACCAATATATTTATATGATTTACCAAACACAATAAAAGATTTAAATGAGCTTAAGGTTAAAACTGGTAAAAATTTTATATTAAAAAAAGAATGTACTTTGTATAAACCTACAAAGTTTGATAAGTCTTGGATAGATAAAATCAGCTTTTAACAAAAATATATCTTAACGGCGGTCCAGATATTATTTCAATATTTATTCCCTTCTTACTCAAATATTTAACTGCCTCACTTAATTCATTATTGAGGCAGTTATCTAATTGTAACCCACCATCTTCAGTTTTATAAAACTTTCCAGAAAAAAAATATTCCTCACCTAAAACAATTGTGTTTCCTTTGTTTAAGTAAACATCGAGATTGTCTAATTTCTTTTTTAGTATAGTTTTCACAAATTTATCTTGACATTTAAGTTAGACTATGTTATTTTTAATATAGGAGAATTTCTATGGATTTAATAGAGGAAACTTTAAAATCAATGGAGGAATTGGAAAAGATGAATGAAAATTCCGTGCCAGCAATTCCACCTTCTTATACAGAAAAAGAAGAAGAAAAGAAAAAATTGACAACTAAAAAAAATAAGGTAAAATAAAAATATGAAAAGTAATGATATTTTATATGGAAAATCAGATGATGAAAGGTACACAAAAGAATACGCAGTAGAGCCTATTCTTAAATATATACCAGAAGATTGGGTTGTATGGTGTCCATTTGATAAAGAAGATAGTGCTTTTGTTAGACTTATATCAAGAACTAATAAAGTAATCTATTCACATATAGATACTGGTCAAAACTTTTTTGAGTGGGAGCCAGATGAACCTTGGGACTGTATTATAAGCAACCCACCTTTCAAAAATAAAAGATTATTCTTTGAGAGAGCTTTGTCATTTAATAAACCATTCGCATTGATAATGACATTAACATGGCTTTCAGATAGAGCGCCAGCTTTACTTTTTAAAGATAAAGGTTTGCAGCTTCTTATGTTTGACAAAAGAATGGAGTTTGATAATGCTCCAGAAGATAAAGGTATAACATTTAGTAGTGCATATTATTGTTGGAATTTTTTACCAAAGGATTTAATAATAGAGGAACTTGACAAAGAATGAAAAGAGCATATTACAGATATTCAATAAAAGAAATTGGTGGAGGTCATGGAGAAACTGAAATAATCACACCAATAACAGATTGGGAACTTCTTGAAAACTATACATCAGAAGAGCTTAACAAGTTTATATCAATGGATTTAGGTGGCTGGAAAGAAGTGATACTTGAAACAAAAATAAAGGAAGAAAAATGAAAATAACGGTAGAACTTGATAATAACGATATACTTCGCGAAGCATTTGAAGAAAGTAGAATGAAAACTTTAAAAGCACTAAGAGATGGCTTTGTAAAAAAATCTGATTATGCTTTTGATTTAAATTTAACAGGCTGCTTTGTTTATGAAGTAGAAAAGAATAAAGGTAGTACAACATATTCAATTTTGCCAGACGTGACTGATTTTAAAGTCAATGGAGAAACTTGGCAGCCAGGAATGAGGTTAAGAATATGAACATAGAAGAAGAATTTTTATCAGAAGTAGAAACAAAAATTAAAACAAAACCAAAATTAAGAAAGAAGAGCATAAATAGTAAACGTAAAGGTTCTTCTGCGGAACTTGATTTAGTTCATATACTTAATGAAAGATTTCAAGGATATACATTTGCTCGTTCAGTACAAAGTGGTGCATATACTGGTGGAGTTAATCAATCAAGAGCAGAAGCACTTACTGAAGAACAAAGGCTTGTATTCTCTGGAGATATTAGAGTACCAAAAAACTTTAAGTTTACAATTGAACACAAGGCATATGCCGAATTTGACTTTTGGTGGCTGTTTAATTTAAAATCTGACTTATATCATTGGTATGAACAATCAGAAACAGATGCCAGGAACGTTGGTAAAATACCAATGCTTGTTGTTAAAATAAATAATCATAAAAGGATAGTTTTTATACCAGTTAATGATATACCAAAACCAGGCACAGATGTACCTATGCCAATTTTCTTCCATAATGGAAGGGCTTGTTATTGGTTTGATGATTTACTAAAGCTTCCAGATGAATATTTTTTTATTATTGACAAAACATAAAAATCTGATATAATATAAATAATTAAGGAACGGAAAATGGAGTTAAAATTTGATGACAAAGAAGAAGAGAAATATATCGCTTCTTATTTGCTACAAGATCAGTTATTTTTTCTAAAAGTATCAAAATATTTAGTAACAAAAGACTGGACAAAGAAACAATATTTTCAAGATCCTAAAATTCAATTCATACTTAATACAGCAATAAAGTATCAAGAAAATTATAAAACGCCTGTTACCACACAGGCGCTTCATTTAATTACCAATAGAGTAATTAAAGATGATGAAGTACTTAATAAAGCAATCCATGATAAACTTGATGAATTGCTTGCAATACCAAAAGGTGCAGTATCAGAACAATATCTTCAAGAAAGAACTGTTAAATTTATACAGACAACTAGAGCTGTAGAAGCAACAATGCTTAACCAGCAGGATATTATTAATGGAAACTTTGATTCACTTTCTAAAAGAATGGAAGAAGCTGTTTCTGTTAATCTTGATAAAGATTATGGTATGTCTCTTAATAATGCACAAGAGACAATTGCAAACATCAAAACTCTTGGTGATGAACAAGGAAGTATAACTTGGGGCTCAGCTGGGCTAGATAAAATTCTAGGTAAGGCAAATGGTGGAGAACTATGTTGCTTCTTAGGTGTGCCAGGAGTTGGAAAGACACTATGGCTTGGTAATGTTGCAGTTAAGAATTTTCTTGAAGGTAAAAAAGTTTTCTTTGCTTCTTTGGAAGTAGATAAGAGAAGATTAGCAGTTCGTCTTTACCAGAATATGCTTCATAAAACTGGTTTGGAACTTATGGACATAGATGCGAAAGAAGTTGATGAACAACTTCATCTTATGAATCCAAATGGAACTGGTGATATTCTTATAAAGAATTTTGGAGCACACACAGTATGTTCTAATGATATAACAACTCTTTTGAAAGATCTTAAAGCATCAAGAGGTTGGGTGCCTGATGTAATTGTAATAGATTATATGCTTATTACAGCATCAAATGATGGAAGACTTTCTAGAGAAAATCCTTATACTTATTATAAAGCTGTATCTGAAGAAATGAGAAATATAGCATTTGAATTTAGCTGTCCAGTATTCACAGCATGTCAGCTTAACAGAGGTGCTATGAGTGAAAAAGGTGGAGGATCTAAGGCAACAATAAGTACATCACAGATATCTGAATCAAAAGCAATTGTTGATACTTGTGATTATATTGTTGGTATTGTTCAAACAGAACAGCAGAAATATAACAAAGATGATTCTAAGAAAGGTGAATATAGAATTGTTGTTGGAAAGAATAGAAATGGAGACACTGGTAGAAGTGTTGATTTCGAAATTGATTGGAGTTATATGTCTCTAAAAGAAAAGATAGGAGAAAGAAAATGAGTGATAGTAAAGCAACAGCAAGTGCAAGTGGAGGAATAGGTTTTACTGGATTACTTACTATTGTTTTTATAGTATTAAAATTAATTGGTAAAATATCTTGGTCTTGGATATGGGTACTTAGTCCTTTGTGGATTAGTTTTTTACTTATTGTTTTGTTACTTGCATTTATATTTTTTTATTTATTGATTGGAGAAATTAATGATAGGAAGAGAAGTTAGAATAGGAATAATAAGTGGATATTTTGCAGGAAAAGTATTGCACGATGGGCATAAAGAATATATAAACTCAGCAATTAAAAAAAGTGATATTCTTTATGTAATAATACAGAGTGATGAAATGTTGGATAAAAAATATCCAAACTATAATCATTCATCAAGCAATGAAGTAGCAGAAATGATATGTGATTATATCAATGGCAATAAAGGAAGATTAATACAATATATTATTTTGGTTAATGACAAAAAAACAGTAGCAAAAAAATTGAAAGAAGTAGCTAAAAATCATAAAGGAGAGAATATTACTTTCTTTAAAGATGGTGATAGGAACTTAAAATCTCTTCCAAAAAAAGAAATTATAGAGTTATACAAAAATAATATAAAGTTTAAATTTTTTGGAAATAAGAAAATTGATAGTAGCAAAAACTTTATGTCAAAAAGGAGTTAATAATGAGAGTATCTAATGAAGAAGTTGCAAGAAGAATGAGGGTAAGGGAAGCCGCTCAAAATATTTCAGATAGTTTAAATTTGCTTGAAGAAATCTGTACTAATTATTCTCTGCAAGAGCAGAAAGAAGAAAAGATGACACAAATTGGTCTTTTGGTTGGTAAAACAATTAGTAGGTTCTGTACATTATGTGACTATCTTGGAATATTCGATGAGGATGGTATCTATGCAAACGTCGACAAGGAAGACTGATTTTGAATTTATAGATAAACCAACTGAAGAGGATTTTAAAAGTGGTAATATAGATTTTGTGTATAATGGGACAACGCATAAAATCTATACTGAACCACAATCAAAAGATGATTACTTTATACATTGTCTAAAAGATAAGGTTAAGGTTATTTCAACATTTATGACACTTGATTTAAGACATAGTCTAGATTATCAAGCAACAAAAGAAGAAATAATTGAAGCCTATGAAAGGCGATTAATGTAGGTTAAAATGAAAAAGTTCAAATTTATAGAAAAGATAGAATCAAGAAAAAAAATTTTAAAAGATGATACAGTACAAGACAAAGGGGAATTAAGAACGTTCCTTATTGCCAGTGGCGAGTCTGGTTTTATTGATCTTGTATTCTTTTCTGGATTATCAGTAACATTATACTCATTATTTGGATTTAAAGTTATACCAGCAGGATTAGTTCTTGGATTAATGTCTGTAGTAATTATTTTTGGTAAGGCTTGGTGTGCAATGCGTGTTTCTCAAATTGACGAACTCACATCACATCTTAAATCAATCAAAAAAGATTGCTGGAAACAGTTACGTAAACCAAGAAGATTTTGGAAAACACTTCATTTACTTTGTATGTCAATTTCACTTTTGACTGCCATGAGCTTATCTGTAGTATCAGTTGGTGATGGTATAAGAAAAAATCAAAATGAAATTAAGAAAGCAAATGAAGAAATAACTGCATTAGCAGAACTTATTAATGCTAATTCTATTGGACAATCAAAACAGCGAGAAATTATTTATTCTTCTGTAAGTGTGGGGACAAACTCTACAATTAAGGCACAGGAAGATGCTGCAAAGATCTGGCCTATTATAGAGGCTTATAGAGAGAATAGAGCAGAATTTGAAGCTGAGTTTGGTGCAAACTTTTCTTCAAACGAAGAGGTTGTTTATAAAGGACAAACAATAATACCAACTAATTATTGGGATGAACAAAACTCTTTGGTTGTAAGTCAAGTAAAGGCTAAAGGTAGAAATCTTTCTATTAATCAAATTAGAAATATAACATCTGAAGCTGTACTTGCACAACAAATCAAAAATGAAATTGAAGCTTTAAACAAAAATACTTCCAAAGATGATTTAATTCTTTTGGACACACAAACAAAAGATGCAATGACAACAGCTATTAGAAATCTGCAGGGAAGATTTTACTGGCCAGCATCAGTTGGTGGGGAGCTTGTAGAGTTTAATGAAGATAATCCAAGTTTGGCTTTAACTACATTAAAAGATTTAAAAGCAGCATATGAAAATGATACTGGTGACGTTGGAGAATCTGCAAAGATTTTTGTATTACTCGGACCAGCAATTGATAATGCTTTCACAGCTAAAGCAACATTAGAAAACCTTTCTAAAAAGAATAATGCTTCTTCATTCGGATCAACAGAAATAATGATTATGGCATTTATTCTTTTCTCTGGTTTATTAGTTGAATTACTTATATGGGCATTCACACCAAAACCAATGATTACTAGAAAAGTTTTCGAGAAATATTATTTCGATGAAGAATTAGATATAGAAAGCATAATGTATCAAATTAATCGTAAATATCTTTCAAAGGGAGTTATCAATCTTGAAGAATTTTATGCAAAAGCAGAAAAGAACAAGTCTATTGATAATATACCAAAGACATTGGAAGAATTTAAGAAAACTAAACGGAAGACAGATAGGTCTTCAAAGCCGAAAGTAGCAACTGCTAAGCAGGCAGGAGACAAAATCTCCGAAAAGGAAGTGGCTGAAAATGATATTGAAGAAGATAACATTTTTGTTTTTAATCCGCCTGCTGAAAGGAGCCCATTGGTTGAAGTAGAAACTTCTAAAGAAGAAGAGCCTGCCCCGATCATGGAAAAAAGCACAGAGATAACAGCTGCAGAAAAAGAAGAACCAAAAAAGATATTTATGAAATCAGCAGAAGCTGAGCTTGAAGAGATGCTTCAAGATTTGAAATAAAGTTATTAATTTTGTTGACAAAATATATAAATAATGTTATAATATATATAGAGTATATAGAATATGACTTTAAGTTTTTGCTGGGACTGAAAAGTCTCTGCAAAGATTTAAAGTTTCTTAAGAATTTTTATTGACATTTTTTGTAAAAAATGTTATAATTATAATATAAAGAAAAATTCTTCGTATGAAGAATTATCCCACATTTTAAGGCGGAAACAATATGCAGTTTCTACTTTTATCATCAGACGATTCTAAAAGATTAAGTTTAATGGTTCAGGAAAAACTCAACTCAGGTTGGGTTCTTTATGGATCCCCATCTACAGCAATTGGAGCTTCTCCAACATCATCAAAAATTCAACATAAACTTTTTTCACAGGCTGTTGTAAAGCAGGGAGTTGAACCTCAGCCAGCTTTTACTGAAGTCAACTCTGACAATCCTTCAGAAGATAGCGAAGGAAACAAAGCACAATTTGTATATGAATCTCCAGACGACAAGCCAGATCATATATCAAAAATTGAACTTCCAGCAGAAGAAGAACATCCAGAGCCAGCAGCAGTAGCAGAAGTTACTGCTCCAGCAGAAGAAGCTTCTTTGGAAGAACAGCCAAAAGAAGAAATTACTGAAACTGTCGAAGAAAAAATAGCAGTTCCAGAAATGGCTTAATTTAAAAAAGGAGTAAGATTATGAAAAATGTAAATGAAGGATTTGACACTGTATACAAAATGATGACTGGAGAACAGCCAAAGTTTACAAACCAGGCAGAATGGGAAAAGTTTGACAGCGAATTCGTAGAACTTCTTCGCAAAGAAGATGTCCCAATGACAAAAGCAAAATTGACAAAGATTGAAAATCTTAACATTTTTGAAAGTGATTTTGATGTAATCAAAAACATTCCAGAAAGTTGGAAAATTTTGTATGCTGTTCTTAACAAGTATTACACCATCAATGTTGCAATTGCAACTCTTCAAAAGGCACAGTCATGAAACTTACAAGCGAAAATGCCTTTGTAGGAGCTGCAATTACTGGAAGTGATGGCTCTAACCTTGTAATTTACAAGGTTAATGCCAAATCATTTTATGCAGGTGTATATACACTTGACCAATATAACGAAATGTTTAAAAACAGAGATCGTGGTGCTACATTAAAAACATTTTGTGCAAAGAATAACATAAACATGTATTCTTACGAAGGATGGGAAATAGCTGAAGAAGAAGCATCTAAAAAAGAAATAGCAGATGCAACAGCTACTGCACATACAGTTCTTAAGCCAGAAATAAGGAAAGCGATAAAAGATTTTTATAACGAATGTACAGAAAAAGGAAAATCTTTGAGGTTGTCAGCAATTTATTATCGTGGAGATATGATAAGAATAATTGTTTCAAATAAAGATTCTTTGGTTCTTTCAATTGATGGCAACAGATATCTTTATCACGTTCCTACCGAGGAAACAATTCTTCTTGATGAAGAAGAGGCTCTTACTGAGCCAACAATTCCTTGGAACAAGCTGCTCACAAGAGCAGCCTAATACCATTTAACGCCGCAAGGCTATAAATAAAAGTAAGGACTGCTATATAGCAGTCCTTACTAAGTTTACTTGCCCTCTCCGTTTTCGTTTTCCTTAACCTTAAAGGCTCTGTCAATAAGGTGTCTTATACCACTTATGATACAATCATAAGCAAGCTGAGTAAATGACAGAGAAAGCAGGAATAGGTTAATAATCTTGTTTAAAAGAGCTGAAACTGCACCACTATTTACAAAAGCACAGCTGCAACAAATTATAAGTTCAAGAAAACATTTTTCTCTAAGTGACAGATCTCTTTTTGGAAAAATAAAGTTGTCGAAGAACTTAACAAGACCTATTGTTTCAACAGCTATTATAAGGCAGTCTACGATTAGGGGCCCATACTGCTGAACAAGCATAGTTGTTACGCTTTCCATAATTACGCTCCTACTCCTTTTTCCTTAATATTAGCTTATGAAAACAAATGCAGATAACATATTAAATTTTTTAGATATAAATAATTTTATACATACGTGTTCTAATATAGATAATTACTGGTATGATGTTGTATTAAATAATTTTGTTGATCAGTTATACTCTAGCCTTAAACACTTTGAAGATATATCAAATTACAGAACAACAACACATGATTTATTTGGTGCAACATTAATGAAAATTGACAGATTATTTGGAACAAATTTTTTCTGGGAACTTTTTGAAGCAGAAGAGAATTATAAAATGTTTTATAATTATTCGCGTTTTAATTATGTATATAAAAAAGAATTACTCTTATTAAGAGAAAATATATTAAATAATTTTTAAAAAACATACGGGTGGGAATTATGAAAAAAGTATTTTTAGTTATTGCTTTATTACTTTTAACTGTTGGATGTATAAAAGTAAAATTAAATACTAAAAAAGAATTAGTACAAGAAGAAGATTGCCAGGACATTGTTATTGAAAACAATTCGAATATGGAACTTGTTATAGTAGATGGCAATAAAAAAATTGTAATACCTTCGAATATAACAGCATCTATTTCTAACATAGAAGAATTTAGTTGCTATAACTCAGTTTGTGAAATACAAGCAGAATCTAATACAAAAAAAATAATCATAAATAAGCAAGGGCAGATAACAACAAAATGAAAGAAATAGAAGAAAAAGGAATTAAAAAATTTATCTCTGAAGATAATCTAGTTTTTTTAGATAAAAAACTTTGTCAGATACATGAAAAAAAATATTATTATGAAAAATTTATTTATAAATTTGATATATGTGATGTAGAGCTAGGAGTTTTTGCTTGTGAAAAATCTTTTAGAATTACAGAATATAATAAAAAAGAACTTCCTTTTCTTCTTTCATTAATGATTGAATTTGACATAAAGAATGATTTGATAGTTCCAAGAATTTTTGGAAACAAAATAGATTTTGAATCATTTAGACCAAAGAATATAATGAACATTCTTAAAATTGATGAAGATATTCCGAATGGAATATATGTTATGGGAGTAACAAATAAACCATCAGAAAATATTTTAAAAGTAGATATATTATCTAAAGGTGATATAAAAACAATGATACTTGATAAAGCTGATGAGTATGAGCAAATATTTGGAGAACCAATTGGATGGTACTAATAAGAAAAAATTCAGATATGTTAATCTGTATAAAAAATATAGTTAGAGGTGATGGATCTTTTTTTTGTAAATGCCCATTTAGTGATGGATTACTAAAAAGAGATTTACCTCCAAGATACAAAGAAATTTTTTTAAATAAAAAAACTTTTTATAACAACCTTGCTCGTGATAAAAAAATAGTTGCAACAAGCAGCTGTCATATAAATGCTTATATATTTGATGACTTATTTGGCACAAAAGATTTTGTAAAATTATATAATGAACTAGATAGCAAAGGTGATGATGTTTGTAAAGTATTTATGACATCTTTTGAATTTGCAAAAATACAAGAAAGAAGCTTATGTATATAAATTGGGTAACATATAGAAGATTTTTATTAATAATATTTTTAATGTTTATTCCTCAAATTCTTTTGATAATAAAAGAAATTTTTGTTTATAATTTTCATTTAAAAAATCTTTACAAAACAGATAAAGAATATGCTATTGCAAAAAAATTTAATGAAATAAAATATTTTTGTACAGAACATTTATGTTGGGATAGTTACTGTTGTTATGTTTGGTATAAAATATTATTGATGTTATCTGTAGCACTTGATGTTTTTGGTACAATACTTCTTTTGTTTGGAGCAATTTTATATATTCCAGGTGAAAATAATGATATAAAAAGATACAAGAATGAACAATATGAATTTTATTCTTCTTTGGAAAATCCAACTTCAGAACAATGTAGAGAAGCAGAGAAAATAAATAAAAGTATTAAATCAAACTCTGAAAGTAAGTTCTTTAAAGATTTTGAATTTATTCCTATAGATACAGAAACTCTTTGGGCAAAATTTTGTAATAATGTACAGGATAAAGCAGACTTGTTAAAAGCTGCTGGAGGAGAAGATTGATTAAGTTATTGGCAGATCCAACATCAATGCAAAAAATAAAATTAAAAAAATTATTACAAAATCCAAGAATCAGAGCATCAACTAATTGTAGTTATTGTGTTGTATGCAAAGCACTTAAAATTTTAGGATTTGGACAAGACACTTTTACTAGCGGATGCGGATCTGTTCTTGGATATTATACAACTTATAATGGCGAAGCAAAAACTTGTAATGAAGCAAGAAACGATATAATATATATAATTGCAAGTCTTAAAAGAGTAACAAAAATATGAAAACTAAACCAATCTTAAAACCTATTTTTACAAAAAGAGAACTTTCTGAAATAAATAAACTTATTAAACAAGGTAATAGAGTTTGTAATTTATGTAGATTTAATGGTGGTATATGTTCTACTGGTATAGAAAATGAACTTTATAAATTTAAAATAGAACCTACGATATTTAAAAAAAATCCAGGATTATATAACTATTTTGATTGTAATAAAGCATACAAGACTTTATATAATGAGATATCTGGGAGAGGATGTATTGAAATATAAACCTTGCCAGGAATAAATTATGGGATTAAATTTAGATAAAAGTAATATACTAAAATGTATAAAATATGCGGAAGCTTCATTTGGAGGCAATGCATATCCGCCAAAATGTAGAAAATGTTTTATTAATTACCTTATGCATGATATAACTATTCAAGAATGGTATGATGAAATAATACCAAAAAAAAGTTATAAAAATTCTTGTTTTTATATAAAAGATATGATAAAAGAAAAGTATCATAAAGGCATTATTGTATGTAATGGTTATTTAGAAGAAGACATTCATTCATCAACAAAAGATATACTACGCATTATAAACAACGCAAGACTAATTAACATTTAAGGAATTGAATATGCCATCAATAAGATTTAAAAAAGCGGTTGATTTTGGTAAATTTAAAGGTTCCCTTAATCCAAAAATCATTAAAGAGATAAATAAAATTGATATAGATAATTTTCGTATTGGTATCAAAACTGATTGTTCTGATGATGATTGTATAGTTGTTTGCTTATTAAAAACATTTGGTATCAAAATTGAATGTGGGTGTGGTAACGAAGAACGATTTCAAAAGTATTTTCCAGACTGTCCTTATTTATGCGATATGTCACAAATGGTATCAGCAAATTTTATAGATTATGTACAAAGAAAATATAAAAGAATTTTACCTTTATAGGAGAAGCAATGAATATTAGTAGAAAATATATTTTAGAATCTATAAAAAATGCTACTAAAATAAAAGATGAAGGATTTAATGAATGTGGTAATTGTTTTATACATTATTTAAGACGTTGTGAAGAATTATTTGAAGAAGTTAATCGACCAAGTTGTTCTGAAGTAAAAAAGCTTCTTGATAAACAATATGGAACATCTTATTTTAAAGGTATGTCATTTTGTCCAACAAAGCCAATCCAAACAAAAGAAATATTACTTAAAGTTTCAAGGGTTACTATAATATAAACCCTGCCAGGAGTAATTATGCCAGCAACAGCAAAAATTAATACGAAAACTATAGATAAAAATTACTTTAATGGTGAAATAAAAAAATATGCAAAAGAAATAAGACAAATCAAAACAAGAAAAGTTTATATTGGATCTTGTGAAACTTGTGTAGTTCAAGATCTTATGCTTGCACTTGGTGTTGATTTATGTGGAAGTCCTTGTGGCGGTAAGGGATTATTTCAACGTTTCTTCCCATATTGTCCAACAAGCTGCTCGTTGACTCAATTAGTAGCAAATGATTTTATTAATGCTACTAAATGTTTCAGATGTATTGATATATAGGAAAGGCAAATGCATAAAATTGATTTACATAAATTAAAGAAAGCAATTGAAAGTGCCAGAAAAAGAGAAGGTAACAAAGAAGCCAGACTTTCAATGCAAAGAGAACAAGAACATTGCAAAGGATGTACTGCTTATTATTATTTCTGGCTTTTAGATAGAAATGGCAGAAGTGATTTATGGTCGAATGCTGCTGAACTTGGAACTAAATTCGCATGTACTGCAGTATGGAAATTGATTGATATTAAATATGGTACTCATATATATGACAGAAGTACATTTGAAGATCTTGAAGATGAAGATGAATACGATGAAGAGCCAAGAAACTTTTGCCTTTATCCAAATCCAAAAAGAGTAGAATCTTTAGTTTCTGTAAGAAAAACTATACATATATAACCCTGCCAGGAGTAATTATGCCATCTATAGTGGATAGATCAAATATTAATATAACAAAAAAACAAATACTTAAATCCATAGAGCAGGTAAAAGGAAAAGAAGCAAGTTGCTACTGCGATGGATGTTATATAAGTAAACTATTAGATATAGTAAGTAAAGAACTTACCACTTACCTTATAAGTTGTATTGATATTAGAGAATGTTTAAATTATCAGTATGGAACAAATTATAACACAATATTATGTGCACCTCCACAACGCTCAGATTATATACTGGCAAAACTACAGCACTGTAACCGTACCATACATATATAAACCCTGCCAGGAGTAATAATGATAGATAAAATATTAAATATTAGTATCTTAAAACAGGCAATTAAAAAAGCCAACAATAAAGAAATAGCTAAATATGATGAACCAATTTTTAGTAAAGTAGAAGACGAGCACTGTAAGGGCTGTGTAGCACACCAATACTTCTGGCTATTAAACCAAGACGGTAGAATTAGATTTCACTTACTTGCCAAGACCTTAGGAACCAGGTATTCATGTACTGCAATATGGAAGGTGATAGGAACAAAGCTTAAGCTCCCTAATTTATACAATAAGGAACGCTATGAAGACCTTTGTGATTATAGTTGTAAAAGATGCGAGTATCCTACTTCTGATTGGGTAGAAAGCCACTTCTTTAAAAGGAATATACATATATAAACCCTGCCAGGAGTAAAACACTATACCTTTTTATAGCCTTTTATGGCAGTTTGAGGGGAGGAATAGCGGAGGGCACTATATACACATACCATTATATAGTGGAAACCCTGCCAGGAACTTTTTACTAGCTCTTTGTGTAGGCATTTAGCCTTATACAATTGGAGAGTGCGTGGGGGCATACCATAGTACTATATATATGTATAGTAAACCCTGCCAGGAGTTTTTTACCCACCCCCTGCATAAACTTTTTAAGCCTTTCGGCGTTGGAAGATGCGGGGGCACCTATCCCACAGGGTACTGTATATATACATACCCTGCCAGGAACAAATTAGAACTTCTTCATATTATCACCTCACAACTTTATTATACAAAGATTGAGGTGCTATAGCAGGGTGCATAATCAAACTCAGGTGGTGGAGTCTGCACCCTGTTTGTATATACACCACTGTATATACTATGGCTATGAGAAAGATTATTTTAATACTTGCTTTGTTATTGGTTGGTTGTTCTTGCTTTGCAGAGGAACAGTATGAAGATTGTTTCACATGGGCAGAGTATGAAATGATGTGTTTCAAAAAAGGCACAGAACCAACATGGGAAGAATATGAATGGTACTGTAATAATCCACAGTGCTATGGTGATGATAATGGATCTATCATTATGGAACTCTTCTAATCTTGCACCCTGCTCTCACACAGTGGGGTTACTATACTCTAGTCAGAGATGATGATATGGAAAAAACTATAACGCTTAGCGATAATGCTTTTAAGGTTTTGGATAACATTATTTATAACGAGTTTACAGACCGAGCATTTAATATTGCTGATGAAAACTTTGACACCGCCAAAGAAGCAGAGGAAAATGTCAGAGCTTATGCAGAAATCTTTAAGGCTTTTGAAAACGATGATGATAGTTTCAAAGAAGCAGTCATCTTAAAAATGCCTTGCTATACTAATAACACTTCAGATGGTTTTTATTACTTCGCAGAGTGGAAGTATTACTACGAAAAGAAGTACAAGGATAAATCATCTATTGAACTTCTTAAAGAGATAACGCTTTAACTGCACCCTGCTCCCTCAACCTAGGGGGAGTATAGTATAGGCATAAGGAGTTGCTTATGATTACAATAGCAGAGCGACACAGAAGAGTTGTCGCATTGAAGAAGGCTATCAAGGCTAAGACCTATGATATGGATAAAGCAATCGAGGGTTCGGCAAAAAAGATTGCAGACAACCCTGAAACATTACTGTGGAGATAACGCTGTGATATAGAACAAGGGGCAGAGCCAATCTGTCCCTCAACTCGTTATTCAAATTACAACACAGTGGCAGCGTTGCACCCTGCTCGATCGATCAATGGTTGTTATAATATGGGTAAGAGGTGCGTATGAAAAGAGTCAAGTATTATTTGGTCGGAGTAAAATCTTGGGACGGTCGTATGTACTATGATAACGGTGGCTTTCTTGTTGGCAGACCCTCTAATGCAATACACTTTTCTTCTAAAAGAAAAGCAAGACAGTATGCCAAAAAACTTTGTAAAGATTTGAAGTCAAAAAAAGTATGCGACTTATATAAGACAGTAGATGTTTGCAAGTTTGTAGCATAGTTGCACCCTGCTCTCCTAGTGAGAGCATAGTATACTGTTGTCGTGAGGTGATGTTATGGAAGTTTTAAGTACTATTGCAAGTTGCTTGGTGTTGGTTACATACTGTGTAAAGAATCAGAAAATTTTCCGTACTATCGCAATAGTAAGTGGAATTATGTTCTTGGTTTATGCTATCGTGCTTGGCTTACCTAGTATGATTTTTATGAATGGCTCTTGCTTGGTTATCAATTCAATTAGTCTTATAAAGATTATCAAAAAAGAAAAGAAAAACAATTTCATTGTACGCAATATAAAAGTTGCATAGGTAAAAGGGGCAGACGCCCCACCTACGCTATTCAAATTATAACACAATAGTTGGTGTTGCACCCTGTTTTGGTGGTGTGAGTGGAGTATACTTAGGGCAAGAGGTGTGGTTATGGTTGATTTGGAAAAGAAACAGTTCTTTTGTGAACTTACTTACCTTTTGGGTTGGAGTATAAACGACGAGAATGATTTGAGAATGAACACTTGCGTTGGTGGTTTATTTGCAGAATCAGAACTTGAAGAAATGAAGTGTAAGAAAAATGCTCTTGATGTTCTTTACAAGTTTTTTGAAAGAGAAAATCCTTTCTTTATTGCAATACGCGACGACGAACTGTATCAGTTTGCAACTGAAAAGGAATTAAAAGAATACGACTATCTTACAAGACTTGAAGATAGCGACTAGAGACTAGGGGCGAAAGCCCCTACCGTTCCAAAACGGTATTCAAATTATAACACAGTAGTAGAGTTGCACCCTGCTCTGTTTGAATAACCTTGCTATAATAAAGGCGTAAGGGGGCAAGATATGGTTGCTATAATTTTAAGAAGTTGGTTGGGCGAATGTGTGCTTGTCGACAACGCTTCTAAGGAAGATGTCGAAATGAAGTTGCCCTTCTATATTGAAAAGATGTCTAAGAAACTTGGCAAGAAGATTTCTAGGGCAGATGTTTATTGCATAAAAGTAATTGACTATGTGGAACTTGTAGCATAGTTGCACCCTGTTCGCCTAGTACGAATGGGGTATAATAAAAGCATAAGGGAGTGAAAGCCTCCTATAGACAGTCTATGTGAGAAAACACTTACAAAATCCGTCATGTAATCTGACGACCTTGATTACCGTTAGTGGTATCGTAGAAAGCCATAGTAGATTAAAAGTTTCTGTCTTTAATGGAAAGTATCACTATTGCAGTTGATGTGGGCATTCGCGAGCCTAATACCGCCGAGTTCTTTTCACCCTTTTGGCGAAAATAAAAGGGTATTGAGTTACACTCACCATCTCCACAAGAGCAGGCGTTGCTCTCAGGGGGTGGTGAGTTTTTTTATTTTCGGTGTTCGAATTACAACACAGTTGCCGACTTGCACCCTGCTCAATCAGTCAAGCCTTGTTATACTATGGGTGTGAGGTGATAAAATGGAAAAGTTTTATATCGAATCTGTATCTACACTCGTAAGGACTATTTCTTTTGTTGGAATGGTACTCGGTAATACACCGATTAAAATTGTTTCTGCCATTTTTATGATAGGGGTAAATGTAGCAAAGGTTTGCTATGAATACCATAAGGCTAAAATTAAGGGTAAGAACACTATTGCAAATCACTTACACATAAACACATAACATCTCTTGCTCACCGAGTTCGCTCGGTGAGTTTCGGTGTTCGAATTACAACACAGTCGTTGGAGTTGCACCCTGCTTGGCTCGATTGATTGGCGTATAATAAAGGCGTAAGGGGGTCAGATATGGTTATCGAAAAACTTAATGTTGGCGACAGAATCATTTATAAAAGTTTGGCTACTGTATCTGTAGGCATAATCACTTCCTTCAGTAGCGATAAAAGGGTTGCTTTCGTTGGCGATAATATGGTACTTCCTTTTGAAGTCATAAGGAAAGTTGGTGAGAGTTGCACCCTGCTCGATAGTGGCAAGGGCATTATAATAAAGCCATAAGGAGTTGCGTATGAACGACGACGAATTGCTTGAACTTATTGCCGACTTGGGCAATACAATTACCGACAGTCAGAAACTTACAATTGCTCGTGCTTTAATTAAAAGTGTTTCTGACAAAAAAATCTTGGATAGCGACAAAAAGAAAAAACTCTTACTCGCTAATGAACTAATCAGAATGTTTGTTTAATAAAGTATACACCGACCCGAAAGGGTCGGGGGCGGGGTTGCTATCACTACACCAGGGTCTGGCTCTGCCGAGTTGCACCCTGCTTAAGTCTATAAACCTTGCTATAATAATGGTGTAAGGCAGTGAGAAACAGTCTTATGGCTGAGTGAGGGTTCGCCCCTCACTCTATGGAAAAGGCTAAAACTTGCACCCTGCTCGGCTAGGTCGAACGGAGTACAATAAAGGCATAAGGGAGCGTTGCTCCTCAAAACAAAATCTAATAAAAGTCCTAAGTTTACTTAGGCAAAACGGAGTGTCTTATGAACGCTAAGAAAGTTTTTTCTTCTGAATTGGTTGCAAAAGTTGCAAATGGTCTTAATGCTATGGGTATCAACGCTGAATGTGTTGATAAGGATTTGCTCGACTGTGCTATCGACGAAATCCGCAAAATCAAGACTTCTGCTAAGGAATCTCTCGCAGAACAGGCTAAGGCTCAGAGAGAGGCTCAGAAAGCCGAAAATATCGAAAATGGTAAGGCTCTGCTTAAGGGAGCAAATGTTGGCGACATCGTAACCGTTATCTGTGGTTCGGGCAAGTTTGCTAAGGAATACAAGTTCCCTATCGTAAAAATCGGTGAAGCAACTGTTACCGTAGAATACACAGAGGGTAATACCCCTAACGGAACAACAGGTGTTCGCTACATCAACTTCTCAAAGGTTGTTGGCGTAGAAAAGGCAGAATAATCTGCCCCCACCCGAAAGGGTGGGAATAGAAGTCGGCTCTCGGGTTTTCTGCCGAGCCGACCTCGGGGTTGGTATTACTACACCAAGTAGTGTTGCACCCTGCTCTCATTATGGGAGTATAGTATAATACAGATGTAATGAGGCGAAAGCCTCACGTAGTTGTGGGCTATGGCGTAACAAACCCTCCGTCTGCTTGCACGACAATAGCCCCTCGTATTCAAGGTTGGTCGAGGGCTTAAAGAAAACAATCGAGTGAACGGGTAGCCACTTTAATCCACTCGCATTTCTCGTGCTCTAATGTTAGCAAGAGTCTACCGATTGCCTACCGAAATACCTATGGTATAGGTAGGTAGTTACCCCTAGGGGATAACCCCTAGGGTTTTTTATTTGCGGTGTTGGTATTACTACATCGGGGTGAGCGTTGCACCCTGTTTAATCAGTCAAACTTTGTTATAATAAAAGCGTGAGGTGATGATATGAAAACAAAAACAACAAAAGCATTCTGTGGTCTTGAAGATTGGGAAAAGCAACAGATTAAAGACCATGAATTAGATATTGCCAAAAAATTGTATTTTTGCGATGACTGTGGTCAGTACTACGGGTATCTTGGAGAGTATGCAAATGACTATGGCGAAAGATTAGCCATTGAACTTGTACAATCTATTGATGGTATTACTTTCTTGGACGATGTTGAATTTGACAACAATGAAGATTTAAGGGCTTTAGTTGAAGCAATCGATGATAATGTTCATGTTTCTGCAAGTATTACAGATTTTACTCAAAAAGAACTTGAAACACTTATTGAAAATGGCAACGATAGTATAAAAAATGCAATCGACGAAGCCTTACAAGATTATGTTGGTAGTTGTTATCTTTTTGATTTCCTTGCAAAGCATAATCTCTATGATGAGTTTATCAAATACGCTACTGAATAATCCGCTAGGGGCGAAAGCCCCACCACCCGAAAGGGCGGGGTTGGTATTACTACATTGCTGCAGCGTTGCACCCTGCTCAATCAATCAATGATTGCTATAATAAAGGCGTAAGGAGGACAGTATGTACAAAGAGAAACTTCATTGGCAACTTCTTAGTAATGTCTACATCAGAGAGAATGGTGTTGAAAGACTTGTTGCAAAAGATTTGGCTCGTTGGGATGCAAGAGAAATCTGTATGGGATTAAATGCTCTTGGCTTTTGTTCTTACTATACTTCTTGGAGTAGTATCTGTTAATTGCACCCTGTTCGCCTAGTGCGAATGGGGTATACTATAGTCGTGAGGTGATAAAATGATACAGTGGCTTAATCAGTTTTCAGTAGAAACACTCGTGGCAGTACCTGCTCTTGTAGTGCTTACAATCTATCTTGCAGTAACAGAAATACATTCGTGGATTAAGAAAAGACATTCGGCTCTGTTCTAATCTGCACCCTGCTCGGCTAGTGCTAGCCGAGTATAATAAGGGCATAAGACATAATAAACTAAGGGGGCAAGTTTATGAAGAAAGGACACAAAATGAGCGAGTACGAGCGTATTTGCCATCACTTTCCGATAAAACGAGATAGACCTAAAATGGCAACCATTAGACGAATTAAAGAGCGTCTTGGGTATGAATGTCAGATTTGTGGAGAAAGAGACAAATATGTCATTGAACTCCACCATATCGTTCCACTTGCAGTAAGTGGTAAAAACGATATAAACAACTTTGTGTGCCTTTGTGCGAACTGCCATAGACGGGTGCATTCTCCACTCGGAGAAGTATCTTTAATGACCGCATAACATCACACTCTACACCACCCGAAAGGGTGGTGCTCTTATTTGCGGTATTCAAATTACAACACAGTTGTGGTGCTGCACCCTGCTCGGTTAGTCCGAGCAGATTATAATAAAGATGTGAGGTGATAAAATGGATAAATCAACTTGTAAAGTTTTCCATGCTAGACTTGATTCTATGCTTAGTGGTTTATTGGCTGAGTTTAATAATGAGATGTCTAGATCTCGTATTACTTATTCAGATACTGGCTTGAAGATTACTATTGAAACTGTCGAAAAAAATACCGACGGCTCTCTTAAAATCGACGATTTCGCAAATGCCAAAATTCATGACGCTTTATGGTGTTATTATCGTGATGTTCCTAAAGTAGTCATCGGCTTAAAATGGCGTGATGAAAAGGGGAATACCTGGCGTATTCTTGACTGGAATAATCGTGCCCGAACATACCCTATCGTATGTAAAAACCAAAATGGCGAATCTTCTAGGTGGGCTGTAGCCTATGTAGCAAGTAGGTTGCAGGTAGCCTTGGTTGCCTAAGTCTAGGGGCGAAAGCCCCTACCACTTGAAAAAGTGGTGTTCAAATTATAACACAGTGGCAGTGTTGCACCCTGCTCAATCAGATTGATCTTGTTATACTGTTGGTGCGAGGTGATAAAGATGTGGAAGGCTTCAAAAGAAATTATCGTCAACGATGACAGTGTCGATTTCCGTTTTGTTATAGGTATGCAAACAGTTATGCTTTATATGTATAAAGGCATTTATTGTATAGGTGTTTACAGTGATATTACCAAAAAAACATTTTTGAAAAAGGAAAGATACTATTCTTTTCAAGAGTGTTTTGAGGATTTCTGCACCCTGTACGAAACAAAGTACAATGTAGAATTAACGCAGGCTCAAATCGATCAGTTGGAATATAAAGCCGAAGATCGATTAGTGCGTGAATGTTAAATCTGCACCCTGCTCGGCTCTGCCGAGTGGGTTACAATAAAAGCGTGAGGTGATGATATGAAAGAAATAACAAAGTATGTTTCAGATGTTTGTGGTATAGATATTGTATTTGCTGACAGAATCGGTTGTGCTCAATTTGAGCGTGAAGTTCAGGATTTAAACACTTATATCAGTTTTGGCAAAAAATACGATGAATTGGTCGAGGGCTTGGAACATTGTAATTATTCAAGTATGCGAGCAGGGTTTGTTGATAAGTTCCTTGAAAAGTTTAAGAATTATCAATTTGATTCTTTTACTCCTGCTCTTGTCAAAGTTGTTCAGTTTATGCTCAAGTTCACAAAAGAACATGAAAAGGAATTGCGAAAATATCTTGACAATAAACTTCAGTATATCGAGGCAACTTATAGTTCCTCATACGATTGTCACGACGAAATTGAATCCTATGCTTTTCCTGCAGAATATACTAAAAAAGAAATATTGGATTACATTGGCGACTGTGCTCAATCTTGGTATGACAGTATGGGCTATGGCGAAGATGAAGATGAAAATGTCGAAGATGAGGGGCCTGACTACAGTTTCACAGTTATTCCTATTGAAGAAATAAGGAAAAACAATGATTGGACTTCATACACAATAGTATAAATCACCTCTGCCCACTATACTTTCGTATAGTGGGCTTTTTTTCGTTATTCAAATCATAACACATTAGTAGAATTGCACCCTGCTTAATTGGAATAACCTTGCTATAATAATGGTGTAAGGAACGATGAGGTACCCCACTAATAAAAGTGGTTCGAGTCCTTACCCTACTGACACAGGGAAGATTGGTGTCAGCTTACACTTTAGGGTAAAGTGGGTTTTGAGCATAGTGATTATCCATAAATTATCCATGCAGTTTTACTTTGCACGCTCGTTGCTTTGAGAGTTCAACTATAGGAAACTAATAAAACAATTGCGAGCCCCTTTTAAGTTTCACTACGGGTTCTCTAGTTTTCGGTGAGAAAAACTTATAAAATGATGTAGAGGGTTTCCTAGTCGCAGACATGCCTTCACCATAGGAAGTGATTTTAGAAGTTCCCTAGTGGGTCTAAGTGCCCCTAGGGGATTTCCTTTCGTTGTTCATATCATTACACCCCCGCAGCCGCTGCACCCTGCTCAGATCAAAAAGATCCTGTAGACAATTTGCACCCTGCTCAAATCAATTTCACTTGCTATAATATAGGAGTAAGGCACGAACAAGAGCCTACAGTTCTTTGACATTACTAGGGAAGGAAGGGTGAGTGAATTGCAAAAGATAATTCAATTTGCACCCTGCTAAACCAAGTTCAAAATGTTATAATATAGGCGTAGGGCAGAAAAATAAAAAGTTTCTGCCTTGCAGAAAAAACAAAAATCTGCACCCTGCTCTGTCAGAGTTCGGGTTGTAGAATAAAGACATCAAGGGTCGTTGACCCGAACAAAAAATCTAATAAAAGTCCTAAGTTTACTTAGGCAAAGGAAATTACCATTATGGCTAACAAAACTTTTTCTCCATCACTTTTGGCTGCTCAGACAGAAAAACTCGCAACAATCGGAATCTCAAAGGATTTCATAAATCTTGACGAACTCGACGCAACTATGGAAGTTCTCCGTCAGTTGAAGAAATCGGGAAAGGAAATGTTCGCAGAACAGCAGAAGGCTGCCCGCGAAGCAAAAAATGCCGAAGCCGTTGAAAACGGAAAGGTTTTGCTCAAAAACGCAAAAGTCGGCGACATTGCTACAGTTATCTGTGGTAGTGGAAAGTTCGCAAAGGAATACAAGTTCCCTATCGAAAAAATCGGCGAAGCAACAATTACTGTTCGCTACACCGAAGATAACACACCGAATGGCACAGTAGGTGTTCGCTACATCAACTTCGGTAAGGTTGTCGGAGTAGACGCACAGTAATGCACCCTGCCCGAAAGGGCAGACACTCCTAAAATAAATCGACTAGGTCGGCGAAAGCCACCTAGCCTTTTTTATTGCGGGGCTCCTATCATTACACTATACATATGTATAGTGTATTTGTATTGCACCCTGCTTAACCAAACCTTATGATATAATATAGTTATTCAAATCATTACACTACATATGTATAGTAGTATTCTAGTATACTATACATATGTCTGATTTTGAAACCAAAACGGCTTCGAAGCCTACACTATGTAAATAGTCGACTTTTTGTAAAAAGTCGACATGTATTTGAAAAAACTCATGTACTCACACTTTTGCACCCTGCCCACCTTGACAAAACCGTTGTTCCTATCATTACACTATAGGCAGCAGCACCGACTTCCTCGCGAAGATCAACCTCGCGAAAAAGTCGGATTTTGGTGTTGTATATGTTTGTACTTAAATATTCGGAAAATCCGAATTTATTCAAGTGTACTCACAGTATAACTTAAGATCGATTTTAAGTCAATAAAAAAACCAAAAAATTTTACACCCTGCCCAGTTCACTTTTGCGTGGTATAATATTAGTGTAAGGCAGCAAAGGAAGGTCGAACTTCCCTCGAAAGAGATATAAGAGTGGCGGAACCTTGGTATAGAGTTTTATGGCTCGCATGTCCAAGAAGAATTTGCTGCCGAACCCTAAAAATTATGCACCCTGCTGACTTCAGGTTTACGGTGTATAATATTAGTATAAGGAACGGGAGATTGATCGTTCTGCTTTTCCAAATGAGCAGATCGGTTACAAAGTTCACCTCACAAAAATCCCCCGTTCTTTCGCGAGACCAAAAAATTCTGCACCCTGCTGAATTAAAAGTTTCGTGATATAATATAAGAGTAAGGAACGATAGGAATACGAAGAAATTCCCTCTCCCACTAGAAGATGCACTTTAGATAGTGTGCGTGATCTAACCCTTACCTACTTTTGCGAATTTGTGGCTATTGCTTACATCCATTCGAAAAAAGAGCAACGCCTTAGTGATTGTGCGACAACAAAACCCCACTCCCCATCGGGTCAAGGTGAGCTCCGCAAGCGAATGCGAAACCTTCGCACCTTTTATGTTCCTTTCGTCTAACAGCTAGGACGATTGCTTCTCAGGCAAGAAATGCACGGTGCAACTCCTGCAAGGAATGTCGCAGTCAGAAATCTTTTATGAGATTGAAGCCCAATTTGTGGGCTGGGTTCTGCCCCCTTCTCAGAGAGGTTTCGAAGCTGCAAACGGTCGCAAGACCAAAAAAATATGCACCCTGTTCTGTTAGGATTTGCGGTGTATAATATAAGAGTAAGGGAGCGTTGCTCCTCAAAAAAGTTCGTAAGAACAACAAATTTAATCAAAATCCTAAGTTTACTTAGGTAGGACAAAATTATGGAATTCACTCCAGAAACATTCGCTACTATCGGTATTCAGGCTGACAACCTCGATTCAATCAACGCTGCTATCGACGCCCTCAAGGAAATGAAGAAGGCTGGTAAGGAAGCTTTTGCTGAACAGGCAAAGGCAGCTCGCGAAGCCGCTAAGGCTGAAGCAATTGAAGCTGGTAAGGCTCTTGTTAAGGACGCAAAGGTTGGCGACATCGCTACTGTAATCTGCGGCTCTGGCAAGTTTGCTAAAGAGTATCAGTTCCCAATCGTAAAGATTGGCGAGGCTACAATCACTGTAAACTACACCGAAGACAACACTCCTAACGGAACAACTGGTGTACGCTACATCAACTTCGGTAAGGTTGTAAGCATTCAGCCTGCTGCTTAATCATAAAAAAATTGCTAGAAGCCTCTTGGGTTCGCCCGAGGGGCTTTTATTTTTGCCCCGAAACGGGGTTCCTATCATTACACTGTCAATAAAAAAGCCACAGTGGCCGCAAAGCCTAATTGGCGCAAATATTCGATTATATCTTGCAATTCTTCCTGCACTTGTGTTTTATATTCTTTCCAAAGAATGGTCTAACATAATAAATAGTATCTCCCGACACTTCCATAGAGTATTCTCTAAATATTCTGCGGCTGATATTATCCCTATAAACACTATCTAGTAATCGTCTAACCGATTCTAAAAGTTCTTCTTCCATTGCTATATCCTTATAACTCTCTTCTTATTCCGTCTTTTCAACCATCTTTTGTAAGCTTCTTCAAAACTTAATCCTGGATCCCAACTAACATATGATCTATTATCAGACCATAATGAATTACTATTAAAGCTTAGACTTGGATCCAAAGTAATGTATCCATTTGAATTAGGTACCTCATACCAATAATCATGTAAATTAACTGTTACACGATTATCATTAACATCATCATTAAATGTCCAATATGTACCAGTACTAGTAGCTGTAGTTGCATCAGCTGTAGTATCATTATGTGTTACAGTTACATATGGAGTCCAATCGCTTTCTATTACTCTATATCTATCACTTATTCTAGGCATAGCTCAATTATAGCACGGAACAATAAACAGTTCAAGTTTTTTGTCTTGGTAATCTGCTGCTCTGGGCAGATTTTTTTGTCATCATAATCCACGCATCTGGCGAATAATTTTTGTCACCTGAATCAGCTGCTCTGGGCAGGTTTTTTTGTTGACACGGAGGAGAGAGCGGGGACTCCCTCAAAGTTCCAATAATAATCGGCAAAGTGCCTTTATTACTCCCCTATATATACACATAACTATGGCAAAACTATGGGTTTTATTGGCACTTTTTGGGTATTTTTGAGCTTTTTTGGATGTTTTTGACCTTGAAACCGCTTCAAAATGACTTTTTCTTTCAAAAAACCACTGGCTGAGACAAAATAAGCATTTTTATTGATTTTATGGGCGATTTATGGTATAATATAGTTATAAGGATAAATATTTACTTTTGAATTTTTATATGTAGAGGGTATAGGGTATGGATAAGAGAATGATAAGGAAAATACAAGCAGAATTAGCTAAGAACAATGCTCCTGGTGCTTGTAGGTGCTGTCCTATTACCATTTATAGTAATTTATCTATAAGAAGACTTAAGGGCATTGGGTGTGCAGAACACCGGGAACAGTTATGTAAAAGGCTTGGTATAAAGTATAGTGGTGGATGTGGTTGTATAGAGTTTTATGATGCATTTATGAATATAAAAATTAATAGATTTTGTAGGATATAAAGGAAATATGGCTAATAATGAAATGATACGCTTACTTTGTAAAGTAAGAAAAGAGTGTAATCCTAATCTTAATACTTGTGGCGTTAACTGGCGGCATAACTGTATACTGCATAAGTACTTATTATGTGTAAACCCACCATTAAGGTTTTATGGAGCTAATTGTGTTGGAGGATATATATGTGAAGGCATACAGAAAATGCTTGGATTAAAAGCAACTAATATGTGTGCTGATATACATAAGAATGTATATAATATTATAAAAAGAGGTATTAGGGAGACTAAGATATGAATGGGTATCAACAAATACTTAACTATAGGCAGATGTTTAATAAACTTAAAAGCATAAAATGCTCTCCTAATATTAAAATAGATGATAATGGGTTTATTATACGAAAATCTTGTATATTGCATAAATTCTTAGAACAAGCTTTACAACAAGAATATCACGGAAGTCAATGTCTTGGTGGGAAAATATGTGGTAAAATAGTAGAAGAGTTTGGACTTAATAGATATATTATGTGTGCTGATATACATAAAGAAATATATAGAATTTGCCATTTAAGGGGTATTAAAATATGAAAAGGATTAGTAAAAGTGATCTGGCTACTATGAAAACTGCTAAAAGACTTTGGGAGGGAAAGGGGTTTGCTGATTGTAGAACTTGTCCTATGAGCAGTACTAATAATAGAGTGGGATTGACTTGCCCAGAATTTATAAAGTTCTTGGGAGGAAAGAATATACGCGATGAAGCGGCAATGAAGGGGTATAATTCTCAGCATATGGCAATTGAATATATGATTAAATATTCTAACTCTACTAGAGGTATTAAGATATGAAAAAGATTGGTAAAAAAGATTTAATGACGCTTAAAAGTGCTTTAAAATATGTAGAAGAGCATCAAAGTGAAGGGCATATATGTGAAAAATGTCCTATGTCTAAAAAAAATAATAGAGCAAAAGTTGGATGCTATTTATTTATAATGAAGATTGGAGGAGATAAAATATATGAAGAATCTGGGGGAGACTGTACTGGTTGTAGAGATCAGGTAATTGCAATTAAATATATGGTTAATCATTCTAAATACAGGCTTGGATGTAAAATATGAAAAAAGATGATGTGATAGCTAAATTCAAATGCATACAAAAGAATTGTAATGAAGATATTGGAAGAACTGGTTATGGGGTTTTGATGCGAGAAACTTGTATACTGCATAAATACTTTGAAAGTATTGGAAAGAAAAAAGATACAATGATTAGTTGTCTTGGTGGGGAAAAGCCATGCAGTGAAATACAGAGAATATTTGGTATTGATATGACCACTCATTGCCCAACTATACACCAAAAAGTATATGATTTTGTTAAAAATTACAAATTCTCAAGAAATACAAAAATATGAAAAAAATAAGACCCGATATAATTAAAATGTTAAAAATGACAACTACAGTTCCTGATTTGCATTGTGAAACGTGTCCACTCAATGATAGAATTTATTTTAGAACTTGCTTAACTGTCCTGCGAGATATGATTGGTAAGGAAATAATTGAGGGATATTTACCATCGGGTCATTTGTTTAGCTGCTGTGACGTAAGAGATGCTTGTTATCAAATATGTGAGGATTTTAAGTCAAAAAGAAAATCTGTGAAGATATAGTTATTGATTATTCCTAAAACTTTTGCACCCTGCTAAGGTGCTTTTTTTGTTGTATAATATATATGAGGAATAACTGGAGGCAAATTATGAAGTTTTATAAAGTAGAAGAAGATGCAAATTACTGTGGATATACTAACGAATATCTCATTAAGTCTGACAAGGACTATAACGCAGTAGACGACTTCTGCTGCGAACATGCAGACGATCGCTCTATGGAAGAAGCTGATTGGGACGACGAACAAGAAGACGAAGAAGAACTTCACATCTCTTATATTCTTGAAGAAATCTCAGAAGAAGAATTTAACAAGCTTGCTGAAGAAGACTGCTTAGAAGTAGAGGAGGTGTAGTCTTATGTTGTTTCCTGATATGAAGAAGGCTTATAATAACAAGGGAGATGCCTGGTACGACTATTATTATAATGGTGAACACTCCGAAGAGTTTCAAAACTTTGATGAAATAGATATGACATACATCAATGCCGCTTTCTTTGATGGCTTTGACGGTATTAATGAAGAATATCACAAAGACAATAATCGTGAATACAACAGCGAAGGCTTTTTAACTGATAATACTTCAGGTGTAATGAAAGTATCTACCTATCAATCTTGGAAAGCTGGAAAGGAATATCAGGAAATGGAAATACCAGCATGAAAAATTCAACCTTGGCTCTTAAAATAAAAGAAACAATGATATCACGCTCTAATGATATTGCCAACGAATGTCATATTTGTCCAAAGGAAATCTATAAAAAAATTACTGGGAAAAAAATATGCAATGGAAGTTGTGCTATGGAAGTTTACAGAATGCTTGACATATTAAAAATGGATTACCCGCCAAGAGCAATTATAGATAATTCCGTTAATTGCAGTAGGTTTTATTGTTGGTTTTTGGAGCAGCTACCTACCAATTTTAGGATTATTAAAATATGATTGATATTAGTAAATTAAATGCATTAAGAAAAAATATATTGTCAAAAGGATTTTCTCTTGATTGTAAAAGAACGCACATTGGTTGTGACAATTGTCCTTTGTATGCCACTAATAGTGGATTTAATATTTCTTGTCTTACTTATCTACATGAAATTTGCAGTAATTCTGAACAATGGATTATTAACAATAGTAAAAAATACGAAAGTTATTGTCTAACAATTAGGAATTATACAGATATATTATTAAAAAAATCATATAGGAACATTAAAGTATGAGACCAAGCAGAAAATTAATGAAAATACTTTCTGAAATGAAATATATAAATGATTTTACAGCTTGTGAAGAATGCCCAATGAGTTCTTCTAATAATGATATTGGTATTGGTTGTATTGATTATTTTAATGAAGTGTTTGCAAAATTTGTTCCTGGAAAACGAATGTTTAATTTATTTAATTGTGATGATGTCAGACGCTTTTCTGATATAATATATAAAACAAAAAGTAAAATAAGAGCAACTAAAATATGAAACTAAGCAAAGAAGAAATAAGAACTTTAAAAAATGCATTAAAAGAAAACCAAGGCCATGACTGTAGTATATGTTCACTTAGTTATTCAAATAATCCAAGTGGGGAAGGATGCATGGATTTTCTTACTAGAGTGATTCCACAATATATAGATCGTTTCGGTTTTTATTCATGCAAAAGAAGATTAGAATCAGTTAAAAAAGCTTTAAAAGATTATAATCATAGGAAGCCAGCAAAAATATGAGACTAAATTCAACTTATATAGAACTTTTTAAGAAAACATTAGAATATCATAAATATGGTGAAAGGAATTGTACTGAATGTCCTTGTAGTTTTGAGTATAATCCACTTCATCTTGGCTGTTGTGTTTTTATTGAAGAAGTAATTGGAGAATCTCTTAGAAAAATAGGAATAGGAGAAGACGAGCACAACTGTAGTGATAGATTAAAAGCAATAAAATATACTTTGGAAAATTATAGGAAACCAGCCAAAATATGAAAAAAATAAAACTAAATAAGCAAACTGAAATAATATTTAAAGATACTTTACATTATATAACATTTTTGGATTATGAAAGTAGTGATTGTGACGAATGTGAAAATTGCCCAAGCTCTCATCAAAATAATTCTGATAATTTATATTGTTATGAACGCATAGAAAAAGTTTTAGGAGAAGATATTTGGGAAAGACTTGGCTTTGAAGAAGATGAACTTAGTTGCGACGAGCATATAGTAGCAATAAAATTTGCTTTAGACAATAATTCAAAACGTGATATAAAAATATGATAAAAAAATAATTAAGAAGGATTAGCAAATGCCTTTAAACAAAGAATTGTTAAAAGATATCAAATGGATAATAAAATACGATAAAAATGTTACAGTAAACGAAAAGGTTACTGCTTGTGCAGAATGTGTATGGCAAAGACTTAAAACAGACTTCCCAAGAGAGAAATATGCTATGCATGGTTCTTGTGCAGATATATACAAAGCAATGGGTGGTGATAAAAAATTTACAAGTTGTGCTGAAGGAAGAGCAATAATTTGCAAAATAGTAAACAATTTTGGTAGGCATATAAAAATATGAAAAATATTGATAAAATTGCTTTTAAAAAAGCCGTTGAGTACGTCAAACATTCTAGAAATAAAGGTTATCCTGGATGTATTATGTGTGCTTGTGCAGATAGAAATAATCGTTTACATCTTACTTGTGGAAGATATATAGAAACAGTAGGTGGTTTTGATATTTGGAGAAAAATTAACGAAGGAAGAGATGGATGTAGAAGCCATATAAAAGCAATAAAATATATTTTAAATAAAAGTAGGAGTATAAATATATGAAACATATTAAAGAATTTAAAGAGTTAAAAAAATATATGTTTCGAATAAAAACTCCACAAGAGCAAAAAGAAACAATAAATGAAAGTTGCAAAGGATGCCCAGTATGTATACTAAGAGGAAGATATGGTATTGCCACAGAAAATAATCTTATAAATAATATAAGATTAGAAGTAGATATTTTTGATTCTTGTTCTGATATAGCAATAGATATAATGCATTATTTTGACTTGGATCTATATCAGTGTAAATATATTCGTGGCAGCGTTGATTGTGATAATTTTCAAAATTGGGTATATAACATTGGACTTAAGAGTAGGAATATAAAAATATGAAAAGATTCAAAAATATTGAAGCACTTAGAATAAGAAATTTTTATTCAAAAAGATATAAGATTAGTCCAAAAAAAATGATAGAATTTATAGATATGTATATTAATGTTTGTGGTCGTACATGCGATCAATGTCCATTAAGAACAGAGAAAACTGGAAATTATTATACTAATTGTCAAACATTAACTAATTATGTTATATCATTACGTACCAATTTTTATTTAAACAATGATACTTGTGGTAGAAACTTAGATTCAGCAAAAAAAATTTTAACAATGATCACAACAAATAGAGAAATTAAAATATAATTATTTGCACCCTGCTGAAATATATTTTTCGTGATATAATTATATGTGGAGGCAAAAATTATGATAAAAGATATTTCATTTGTACTTTTTATGGGAAAATCAGCTTCTCTTATTTACAACTTTGTACAATCAAAATCAAAAGTAAAACACGATACAGAACATACATTTGAAAGAAAGAATATATGCAAAAAGACATTCAACGCTCTTGTTCTTGAAACATCTGTATATGGATTGGTTTTTGTTCTTTCTTTGATTTTTGGGAAATAAAATGAAAATAAAACTTACTTCAAAAAAAGTAAAAATATTTAATAAAATAGTAAATTTTTGTGATCCAGATTATTTTGGTGATTGCTGCAGTTGCCCTATAGCGATAGCAAAAGAAGAATTTCCAAATGAGACAAATACATCTGACAATAGAAGATGTGGATTTAATTGTGATAGATTATTAGATTATTTTAACATTAGATGGCTTTTGCCTGAACATATTCATAAATATGGTAGTGGCAATGGTGTTTCATGTGAAGAATTCTCAAGATGGTTTTGTGATTTAAAAATTGTATCAAGGTATAATATAAAAATATGAAAATAAGAATGCCATATAATAAATTAAAAATTTTTTATAAAATAAAAGAAACAATAAATCCTAAAAGATTTGGACAATGTGATTACTGTCCAATAAAAACATCAATGAGTCTTTACAGAAAAGAAATTGGTATAAGTAATGCTTTTGATTGTGGAGTTAACTGTGAAAAAATATTAGATTATTTTAAAATTGAAAATTTGCCAAAGGAAATTCACGAACCAGGTTCTGGAGTTTGGTGCGATAGGTTTTCAAGATGGTTTTATGATATAGAAGTTAAAACAAGGGTAAATACGAAAATATGAAATTAGAAAAACAATTATCAGAAAACTTAAAATATATCAAAAATAAAATAGAAATTGGCGAAGGGGAAGGTTTTACTGACAATTGCTATGGATATCATTGCCCTTTTGAACCAGATAATCGTGCTATTCTTCACGAAAATAAAAAATTTGAAAAATTTTTTAGTTATGCAAGTAGAAGTACAATATCTTGTTGTGCTCAAAGAGCTTATGCTTTATGTAAACTTATTGGTTGGAGTGGAACTCTTCGAGATTTTATAGAAGAATTTGTTGAAGATGATTCTTTGTTATGTGATCTTTTTTTTGAAAAATTTCCTGTAAAAATAAAAATAACAGATCGTAATATAAAAATATAAATGGAGAAATTTAATGTCTTGTGAAGAACACCTTGTTGAAAATGTAATGACATTTATTGAAGAAAATGGGTGGAGCTATTTTAAAAAAGAAATTATAACAGTAGAAGATATAAAGAAAAAGAAACTTGAAAGTTTTGCAAAGAATGGAACTGCAGAAGTTTCTTTAGAAACATTAGCTTGGCTTTTTACATTAGCAGTATATGTAGAATATCAAAGATCATTATTCGAAGAATAACATTCTATATTTAAATTTTTGCACCCTGTTAAGATATATTTTTCGTGATATAATATATGTACAAATAAGGGGTGATTATGAAATCAAGAAAAATAGGAAGTTTTACAGTTAAGGATCTTTGGTCATCAAATCCATCTGATGTATATTTTGAAGTTCATCGTATAATTCAAAATGCAAATGGATATGATCACGAATACATTTATGTATCTCATTACAAAAGTCCAATGAATCACGGTTCTTACAACATAGATGCCGCTGAATATATGGAACTGAATGACGAAGATCTTCTCAAAAATATCAAGTATGAAAATATGCTTGATAATCTTTTGTTTGAAGAAGATATAGAATTGATCAATAAAACTTTTCATTATGACAGTATTTATGAATTTTTTGATCAGTTTGTTTTTGAAGGAACAACAAAAGAAGAAGCTTACGAAGAATTCAAAAAATTTGAAGAAGGTTTTGAACCAGAATTTAGAGTAAATTACTCATATGATGGTTTCTGCGAAGAACTTGATAAAGGTTATGGTAATAGCGGCTGCGTTCAGATTGCAAGACTTTTAAAACTCAAAAAGAGTATTTGGTACGACAACGAATATTGCTAAATCATAAGGGGACTATGTCCCCTTATTTCTGTTTGTTGGTGAAACGAAGTGGAACCAACAAACAGAAATCGAATTGCAAGTAGTAGAAAGCATTGTGTATTTACTCGCTTTGCTCGTATTTTATTTTTTTAAATTTTTTATGTCAATATTTTTTGCACCCTGCTGAAATGGATTTTTCGGTGTATAATATACATATAGGGGGCGACAAATGAAATACACTTCTAAAAATGATTTAATTTCATATCTCAGAGAACAGTTATCAGTTCGTGATAATCAGGCTGTAAAAGGTCTTATGACTGTGTTTGCAAATCAGACAGAGAGTGAACAAGAAAGTGGAGACACCCATTATAATAATGGTGTAGGATTTACTCCATCAGATGCCCCTCTTCTTACATCTTTTGCTATGCAGTACAAGAGCAGAAATTTCCTTTCAGATAAGCAAATGGTAGTCTTAAAGAAAAAGATGCCTAAGTATGCAAGACAGCTTATCGAAGGATCTCTTAAAAAGGGATTGATAGTTAAGGAAAATGGTTTCTATACATTCAAAAGTGAAAAGTAAGGAGAAATAAGTCAGAACGAAAGTGGAATGATGTAATTGGTAGCATACCATCAATATAAGATGTGAATATGGGTTCGAGTCCTGTTTCTACGAAGGTAGTTCTGACTTTTATATAACAATGAAAGACGAAAAAATCGTAATAATTGAAGCAAAAGATTACAATGGTGATTATGATTATTGTAGTCCTTTTTATTTTAATAAAAGATCATTTCCAAAAATAAGAAAAGCTGTAGAAGAAATTTGCTCAGATTTTGACGCAAAATTTGTTGAAAGCGAAGAGGCTGCAGATGCTGCCCATCAAAATGGTGAATATAATGTAATGTGGTGTATGTATAACGGTAAATTTACATTTGAAGAATTATTAAATAATGCACACATTACGGTTTCTGACGACGATTGCCGTTGGATTTGGATTCAGGTTAAAAGAATAAATGGTGTCAAAGACACTAGAGAAAAATTGGAGATATAGCAATGAAAGACTTAAGAGAAAATTTTGAAAAGTTTTACGAAGCCTCAAGAAAAGATTGGGAGCCTGTTCCTTTCAAAGAAATTCTTTGGAGGTTTTATTGTCAGGGTCATAATGACTTAACTCCAGTTGGAAAAGAAATTTCTGAGCAGGAAGTTGCAAAGATGGTTGACGACCAGTGCTTTATTGACTTCATTAATTCTTGTTGTGTTGATGGAAAAGCCGAAGAAGTAATTATGCCTTCTTCTGATTTTGTAGAAATTTGTTATCCTTGTTCTGCAAAAGATAAAGAGAAGTGTGTTGCCTGGCCCGACAGATGTGAAGATGTCGGTGGAGATGGAACTCTTTGTAGGAAGATTATAAATCTTTCAAAACTCGTAGGAGTTGGCAGCGAAAAATCTGTCTTTATTAAAGATAAAGATTTAGTAACAGCTAATGAAGCAAAGCAATTATCTGAAATTCTTGCTTCATATTTTAATCAGAAAGACGACTAATATTTTTGGGAATAAAATGGTAAGTGATAAAGATTTAGAATACTTAAGGGATTTTTTAATTGTTACAATAATTGATCCTGAAAGTGGTGAAATGAGCTGTGGGTCTATTAAAGAAGTAATTGAAAGTACAAAAGAAAATGAAATGGTATACATATTATTTCATTTTGACGAAGGTTATGACTTTGAAAAATATCCACACAAAAAAAGATGTATTAAATCTTGGATTAAGTCTATAGGTAATGGAAAAATTGTATCAATTCCTGTAGAACCACTTATTACTATATTTCCAGACGATACAGAAGATTTTGATAAATTGATCTCAAAGGCTGCAAATTTATTTGTTTCAATGTTTAATAATGCATTTGTAATAAATTCAGATTTGTTTATCGAGAAGTTTGACAAAACAGTTCTTAATAACGAAGAATTTAGAACTTGCAGCGATCTTATTTTGTATAATAAAAAAGAAGGAAATCAAAAATTTATAGATTTACTAAATGGTAAAAAAGTAGATATTAAAATAGTTGGTTTTGATAAAGATTGTATGTTTTTAATTCCAAAGAATTTGGAACTTCTTGATAAACTAAATATATCAAAAGAACTTTTATTTGCTTTGGTTGATTGTGAAGAAAAGTATGGAAAGAAGTTTTAGTGCATTAATTGTAAATAAAGTAAATGAATTGTCAGAATTACATGAAGATGATATTGATTGTATTGATTGTCCTTGTAGATTTTTAAAGAAAATATTAAGAATTGATTCTTGCATTAAATTGTTAAACAGAATGTATCCTGGAATGAACATTAAGCAAAAAGATGGATCTGGTTACATTCGTTGTAAAGACATATTAGAAGAAGTAAAATATTATTTTATATATAGTTTTGACGATATATTAGATTTAAAATAACAAAGTATCTGCACCATGCTTAAATAATTTTTTAGTTGTATAATACACATATGAGAATAATAGATAAAAACAAAGACTTTTACGATTATCTTCAAGGAATATACCCCGATTTTTATACATTTGATAGAAGGGGTTCTATATCTATTTCCAGACAAGAATGGTGTGCTCACTTTAGCATAGACGATCGTTCATATGATAATGGCAATAAATATTGCGTTTTGCTTTTATCTATTGGTTATACAAGATTTCTTTATAAAGTAAATGTTGTAAAATCAGATTCTATGTATAGAGAAGTAATTGATTTTAATACAGAACTTATACATAAATGGAAGGATTACGATCATTTATCTGAATTTACTCTTGAAAAACTTTATGTTGATTTTTGGAAGCTTGGCTGGAAAAACAATGGAAGGGGAAATGAAGAAATAATAAAATGTGTTCTTAATAAATATTATTACTCAAAAGTAATAGAAGATGCTCCTTATGGAAACAAAAAAGGAATTATAATTCTTAAAGAAAGTGGTATTCCTTCTTGCACTTCTGCTGAAGAAATTTACTTTGCCTTTGTAGAATATTTTACTGCTTTGCAAGAGAATAGCGAAAAGACAGAGAGTAAAGGTCTTTCAAACAATGAGAAAATAGAAAATCACGGTTTTGATAAGAAATCTAGTTTCAGGAATGTAAAATGAATTCAGAACAAAAGAAAGAAGCAAAAAGACAATTATCATATTTATCATATAATAAATATATAAGTAGAGTTCCTAGAAGTAGAGAATTAAAATTAGAACATGATTATATTCCTTGCTCTGATTGTGTATTAAAAACTATGTTAACAGGTAGAGGAGAAATCTTTGCAGGAAGATGTGATATTCCTGTATGTACTTTAATTATAAAACTTGTTAATTGTTATGCAGATTGTTATTTTCCAATGAATAATTGCGACGATATAAGAAAAAGTTCTTTTAAAATATTAAAAGAGCTTGAACAATCTTCAAGAAATAATATTAAGATTTAACCAAAAATTTTGCACCCTGTCGAAATGATATTTTCGTGATATAATATAAGAGTAAGGTGAGGTATAAAATGAAAAATCTTAAAGGTGGAAAAAGATTGAGCTTCAAAGAATTAAGAGTTCGTGAGGCTATGGAAAAGCAGGCTGTTCGTGATAGTTTCAAAATCTCTGACGAAGAATGGGATAAGATTAACAATGAAAAAATAACGAACAGAAATAAATACAAAATGGCAGGAACTGGTTCTAAGAAAACACTTGCTGCAAAAGTAATTGTGCATAAGAAAAATGGTGTTACCATTGAAATAAAATAAAACAAATAAGGGGGATCATATGGGATACGATATCCATTTCAAACTTTTTAAGAACGGTAAACTTCAGTTTAACGCTTGTTTCAATGAACTTAAGAATGTAAATCAGACTCGATATTCTGCACATCTTGACGAAGAAATTGTTCCTTGCAAATGTGATCTTCCTACTCCAAGTGGTACAAAAGATTCTTTTGGAGAATGGTATGATCTTAATTCATTTGCAAATGCTTCTGAAATTTACGAACGAAAGTATCGTGAAATGATTCAAGAAGCCGCAGTAAAGAAAGCAATAAAAAATAGCGTTGAGTATTACAAACTTGATGCAGAGCAGAAACAACAGCTCGAAGATGATATTGCTTATCTTGAAGATGACGCAAATGATTTTGCTTATAAGATTTCTACTTGTCAAAAAATGATTGGCTTTATTTCTCTTTATAACGATTACTTTTATACAGAAGGAGTTGATCCAGAAGATAAAAGTGAAGTTTCATTTGACTATGAAGAAAGTGGTGATGTAAAAGTTTATATTTTTGCTGTATAAGGGAGAAGTAAAATGGGCAGAACAAGATTTATAAAAAATGTCGGAACGATTAATGTTGAAAGCAATGGCTCTTTAAGTGTTGATTACAACGGTATAAAGATTTCAGTTGCCGAAGCAGAAAAACTTCGAAGAAAAATTGAAGGTAAATCGGAAGAGTTCGTCGACTATAGTGTTCTCGACGAATAAATAATACTCACCTCTTACTTCTTGGGAAGCGTTGAAAGTTTCGATGCTTCCCTTATTTTGTTTTGGGATATAAGGATAAAAAAATATGCTTTTGAAAATATGTAAATTATCGGAAAGTAAAACATATATATACGAGGTAAATCCATCTTATGTTTGGATTATTAAACATGGATACTATGAATCTGTATATAGTGTTAGCGAAAAAGAGCTTGAAGACCTTATGAAAGATCCATCAAAAATATCAATTTCTGGTTTTTTAAGAAGAGAGGATGATAAATACGAACAGTATAAACCAATGGAACATAGGATTGTTCAAGTTGTAAATTTGGATATAACATTGGAAGAATATATTGAAGAAAAAAAAGCATACAAGGAATATCCTGGAAGTGACGATTTTTTCGATGATCAGTTTGTTGGGGCCCTTGAAGAAATAGAAGAAGATTTTGAAAGTGACTTGGAAGAATTGCCATCTGCAGAAGAAGAATATTATGATTTTTCTTTTATTACAAATAATATAAATTCAGAAGAAATTGACACAGAAAATATTCAAGGAGATTTTGTAAAAGTAAGGGAAGATCCACCGCCAATACAATTAGAAGATCTTTTAAATAAAAAACTAAAAGGTTTTCTTCCTATAGGTGTTTGTATGGAAGAAGATTTTAAAATAAATAATGGGCTTGTAGAATATAGACCTTTAATATTTGAAAGTGAAAAAACAAAAGAAAGAAAATTTATTTACATTTCTTACAATGACTGGTTTAATTATTTTAAAGCTCAAGAAATAGCAAAAAAGCATAGAGCTGCCTAAATAGGAGATTTGTAGGTGTCTATCGAAAATGATAAAAATGATAAAAATGCTCAAAATATAACTGAGCAAATATCTTCAGAAACTATTGAAACTGTAGACAAAAAAGAACCTGATATCGATCAAATAATGGACGATATAACTTTTACGAAAGGTTTTGAAGATATAATAGAAAAAGATGTTATTTAATATTTTCCTCTTATTTTTTACACCCTGTTAAAGTGTATTTTTTATGATATAATATATGCATAGGGGATATGTATGTATATAAGTGGAAGATTAGTAAAGAGTAAAAATCATAAAGAAAATGGAATGCTCTATGTAAGACAGTTCTATAGTGGATATGTATACAAGGCACCTCTTGAACTTGTCGGTATAAAAATGGATAGAGTTACGGGAGAATATTTACTTCTCTCAGATGGAAGTATTGAAGCAAGAATTGAAAATGCTTTAGACCATAGAGTTGTAAGAATGTCTTTTGCTGAAGCAAGAGAGTTTATAGATGCAAAACCAAAGCGAGGAAAATAAAATGAATTATTATATATCAGATTTACACTTCGGACACGCAAATGTGTTAAAGTATGACCACCGCCCATTCGAAGATACTGAAGAGATGGACGCTGAAATTATCAAAAGATGGAATAAGGTCATAAAAGACGAAGACACAGTTTATATTCTCGGTGATATTTCTTGGCGTTCTAATACAGAAACAATAGAGATATTAAAGAAGTTAAAGGGTCATAAAATTCTCATAAAAGGAAATCACGACGGAAGGATTTTAAAAGATAGAACTTTTGTTAAATTATTTGATAAGATTTCTGATTATGAAGAAATTACAGAGTTTGACAAAGGAGTTCCAACACTTCTTATAATGTCGCATTATCCAATTTTGTTTTTCAAAGGACAGCACAGAGGTTCTGTACATTTTTATGGTCATGTTCATAATTCAAATGATTATACTCTTGTAAAGAAATTTCAGAAAGAAGTAATGGATTCTTACAAGAGTATTGGTGAGGATCCGAATTGCTGCAGAATGTATAATGTTGGATGTATGATTGATTATATGGATTATACTCCAAGAACATTTGGAGAGATATTAAAAAATGCCAAGTAGAATACTTAAAAGTAGAGTAGAACAGGCAACTATAGGTGCTGCTAAGTTTATTAAATATAAAAAAATCTCAAGAGAAAAAATAATTTATTTTTATAAAAATTTAGTATCTTTAAAAGATACATCAAAAACAGTACTTGTCTGTCGTCATTGTCCATTAAATGATGCATTTAGTACAACATATTATGTTGGCTGTAATTCTTTTTTGGAAGATCTTGGATACAATGAAGCTTATGGATTAACCTGTAGAGAGGAAAGAGAAGTAATAACTCAAATACTAGAACATATTCTCAATAAAGCAAGAATTGTTAAGATTTAAAAAGTTTGCACCCTGCTAAAATAATTTTTTAGTTGTATAATATATATGTATATTGGGGGATAATAAAATGAGAGATTTGGCATCTGTTTGTACAGTAGATAAAGCTTGGGCACTTGAAGGAAAAGATCGTGTTCATGGAATTTCTATGGTTGAAAATGGCTATGAAGCTATGGTAGGTAAAGATATTCAACCTGGTGATCTTGTTGCTTTTATTCAAGAAGGTGCATTACTTCCAGCAGAAATTGATAAAGATGGAAATGCAGTTGGCACTTGGGCATTTCTTATGAATCTTAAATGTTATAAGCCAGATCTTAATAAATATCTTATTAAGGTAAAGAAATTTAAGGAAATTCGTTCTTGGGGTCTTGTTCTTCGACTTGATCAAATTGGTCTTAACGAAAAAACTATAAACAAACTCAAGGCTGGTGACGACATTACAGAACTTCTCAAAATTGAAAAATACGAAGAGCAGGAAGAAGCATCTCCAAAGAAACAAACTGGATTAGTACATTTTCTTATGAAGTATAAATATACTCGTTGGATTGGCAAGATTATTCTTAACAATAAGAAATCTGCAAAGTCTGGTGGATTTCCATCTTATATAATTTCAAAATCTGACGAAACAACTATTCAGAATAAAAAATATGTAACTGAAAAGTTTGCAGACAATGAAATATATGTAACTTGTAAAATGGAAGGTCAAAGTGGAACTTATCTTTTTGATAAAAAAGGTAAGAAACCTACTTGCTTTTTTACTTGTTCAAGAAATATTGCTTATCGTGCAAAAGTTTCAAATGATTATTGGGCTATTGCAGAAAAATATGATCTCAAGAAAAAAATTCTTGATTATTATAAAAAGACTGGAAAATTACTCGTAATTCAAGGTGAGCAATGTGGGCCTGGAATACAAGAAAATATTTATGGCTTTAAGGATCTTCATCTCTTTGTTTATACAATAAAAGATGCAATTACTGGAATGCAATTTGGTTTTGAAGAAATGCTTTCTGTTTGTAAAGAACTTGATCTTGAAACTGTTCCTGTTATTGGAAAGTTTATTCTTAAAGATGTAATGCCAGATCTTGATACAGCAGTTACATTTGCAGAAGGACAATACTGGAAGCCTATTGGTGATGGAAAAGTAGATTATTTTTATAAGCCAAAGAAGGGTGAAAAGCTTTGGAAAGACTATTTCCAGCACGAAGGTGTTGTTGTTCGTACCATTAATTATGATAAAGACAAAAATATTGGAGATTCTTGGAAAATAAAAAACTGCGAGTATGCAGAAAAAGGACTAAAATTTATAAATGAAGCTTCCAAAACGCGTAGATAAAATATACTTTGGACATTTAGTTGTCGGTGTTAAAGATTTTATTCATACAAATGATATTGGTAAGTCTTTAATAAAAACTTATTATAATAATTTACGCAATAACTTATTTCCACATGATTGTGATTTATGCCCACTTAATGATAAGTTTGGGATAGAATCAACAGGATGCAATCATTTTTTAAAAGAACTTGGTTATCGTAATGCAAAGCTTAGTAATTGTGAAGAAATGAGAGAGATAATGTTTTATGCATTAAAAGAAATTCTTTATAATAAAACTACAAGGTTTGTTAAGATATAGTATGTTTTACTCATATATATTTGCCCACAAAATATTATTTTGTGGGCTAGATTTTTTGCACCCTGTTAAACTAATATTTTCGTAGTATAATATATCTATAAGGGGGACGCGTATGGACGCAAAAATTGTAGAAAAAATTCAGAAACTTTTAGATAGAGCAAATGGCACAAACTTTGAAGCAGAAGCAGAACTTTGTCTTTGTAAGGCTCGAGAGCTTATGACAGCACATGGAGTAACAGACGGTGATCTTGCTGCTCACTCTCGTGAAGAAACTCTTGGTGAACTTGGTGCTAATTGGCTCAATGACGACGAAGATGGTAAGACATATTACAACTGGAAGAAAATTCTTATTTCTTCTCTTGCTTATTACTTTGACTGTCATCTTGTTTATTGTAATGCAGGTTCTCGCAAAGTAAAAATTGATGTTATTGGTCGTGAAGCAAATCGTGTTACACTTGGGATTATGTACAATTGGATCCATGACAAGACAATGAAAGAAGCAAGAGAACAATATCACTCAGATACAGCAAGAAGAAATTCTTACTGCCTTGGTGTAGCAAATGCTTTGTCCGCAAAGATTTTTTCAATAAAACCAAGATCAAATGAAAAAGATGGTTGGGGAATTATTCCAATGGATGAAGTAAAGGCATTTGCACACGAAAAGTATCCAATGCTTCGTAAAGGAAAAAGAATTCAGGCAACAGCATCAATGACAGATGCTTATCGCGAAGGAAAAGCTGCTGGTGATAGCATTTCTCTTAACAGACAATTTGGGCTTAAAGCCATAGGAGCATAATTATGTTCAACTTGAAAAAATTTACTCTTAATGAAGACTATATTGTTAACTGCGAGTGCACACAATGTGGTGTGTCTATGGCAGCAGAAGAAGTAACAGAAGATAATGTTTGCCCTTATTGTGAAGAAGATACAGAGTTCCTGTATGAATGGGCAAACGAAGGTCGTATATGTTCAGAATGTGGTCGTGAGATAGATTCTGGTGGTACTGACTGTTATCTCGACGACGAAGATCATGTGTTGTGCGAAAATTGTTTTGATGTTTTAAGTGTAGCATAACTGCACCCTGTTCAGATAATTTTTTCGTGTTATAATATATTTATGACAAATAAAGGAGGCGTCAAATGAAAGTATTACAAGTTAGCGATGTTCATGGCGATAAGACGCCTCTTGAACTTGCAAAGAAATACATCAATGAAGTAGATATGGTCGTATTCCCAGGTGATTACGCTGACTCATTCTATAGCAAATGGAATGATCAGAAACCTATACTTATGCAAATCCTCGATTTCAAAAGAGCAAATCCTGACAAGGTAAAAGTTCTTCTTGGTAATCATGATGTCGCTTATTTAATTGGAGAAATTGTAAGTGGTCATCAGCTTATTTATGCTTATGATGTTGAAGAATATCTCAAGCGTAATAAGAAAGAGTTTGCTATGGTCTTTATAAAAGATCATTGGATTTTTAGTCACGCAGGTGTGTCTAGAGAGTGGATGGTAAATAAAGGTCTTGATTCAATTGATGATATCAATGACCATTACTACTGGGGTGATTATCAAATCTTTGGCAAGAACAGTATAGAGCCTTATGGTAATTCTACTCTTGAGGGCTGCACTTGGATTAGACCTTCTGCACTTATAAAATCAAGTGTTAGTGGTTATAATCAGGCTATTGGTCATACAGAAATTAATGATTCAGCAAGAATTATTCTCAAAAAAGGAGACAATATTATTGTGTCAGAAGTTGACGAGCCTGCAGATGTAAAATTTGTAATTACAGATTCAAGTGCAAGAAATGTTGGAGCAATAATTGATACTATAACCAATGAAGTAAAAATCTTGACTATTTAACCATTTCGTGTTATAATATAAGTATGAAAAAAAAGATAGATTACTCTAAGTGTGATAAACTTAGTGAAGAATTGATAGAAGAATTGCAAAGACTAGATGTCTTTAATTCTGAAGATAAAGTGTATTCCTATCAAAATGACGAAGGAGTAATTCTTTTGGTAAAAATTGCAGTACATTAGGGGAAATAAAATGAGGACGGTAGCTATTGGCGACGAGCACGGTCGTGGAAAATTTAAGAAAATTTACAATTCTCTCAAAGACGACAAAACAATAGAGCTTTTTGTTTGCGAAGGTGACTACTTTGATCCTTATTTTTATTTGGATACAGACGAAAAAAGAAAAGCAATAGTTGATAACTTTAATGATATTATTGCTATAGCAAGATCTGATCCAAGAGTTAAACTTCTTCTCGGAAATCACGATTTACATTATATAATAGATTGTGATAAATCTCGATATAATTATCATCTTTCTGCAACAATAAGAAAACTTATATTAGACAATATGGATATATTCAATCTTATTGTTATGCCAAACGATCATACAATTATAAGTCACGCTGGTGTTACAAATGTTTGGCTTAACGAATGTAAAATAAAGATTGAAGATATCAATGGTCTTCTTAATAGACTAAAAGAAAAAGACGAAGCTGCTCAAGTAAGACTTATTTATGACGATAGAGATTATTCTGGCTATGGAGAATCTCCGATTCAGGGTTGTACTTGGGTAAGGCCTAATGGTCTTATGTCTGCTGAATCTTTTATTGATGGAATTAAAACTCAAATAGTTGGACATACTACTACTCAAAATATTGACTATTTTATTGCAACAATAGGTAAATCATATAGTAGTAATGATCCAGTAAAAGTATCTGTTGGTGAAGGAGAAGATCAAAGAGATTTCTATTTCGTTGATACTGGTGACGAAGAAACATATCTTGATATAGATATTGTTTAATTATAGGCGTATGGTATAGAGGTTGTGCCGTGGTCTCCAAAACCACTGAGGCTTGTTCAAGTCGAGCTGCGCCTGATATGGAAAACAAGTATTTTATAAAAGTTTCTTATACTGTTTTTTTAAAATCAAAAGCAAACAAAAGCAGAAAAGTTTGCTCTAAAGAAACAAGTATAAATGGTGGTATTTCTGATATCAGAAATATTAAAGGTGAAATGTCAAATGATACTCTTAGAAAGCTTAGAGATTTTTATGAAAGAACTCTTTTGGAAAAATACTCTGAGGCTGATGCGTATAGAGTTTTTGTCAACATTGATGTAATTAGCAAACTTTAATAGGTCGATTATGTATTTAATAAATGGTGTTTTGTTAGAAAGAAAAAAAGATGTTTCTGAAGTTTTGTCTGAGGCTGGAAATATTTACAAAGTTCCAACCAAAACAATACAAGTAAAAATGTCTTTTGAAGATAATAAACCAGTGAAAGATCACGATGGTCGTTATTTTATAAGGTTTGATTTTCACAGAGCAACATATGTAAGAAATAAGTTTGGTGAAAAATCTCCTAGGTACTAGGTAGCCAAAAATTTTGCACCCTGTTGAAAACAGATTTTCGTGTTATAATATATGTAAAGAAAATTAGTTGGGGGCAAATATGCAATTATTTATAGTACATGACAAAGCACATGGTTTGTATAGAAGTGAAACCATTGGTGATGGTTGGATTGGAAATCCTGATTACGCTTCTCGCTATTCAAAAGAAGAAGCACAAAATGTAATAGATACTTTACCAGAATGGGTTGATAAAAGTACTTTTGAATCTTTACCAGTAAAAAATAAAGGCAAAGATTTTTAGTTACAGTATAAAAAGTGCTTAAAAATTTTGCACCCTGCCGAAATGATATTTTCGTGATATAATATATGTAAGGAAAACATAGGACTGTTAGTCTTTTAATATTTTATTAAAATCCTAAGTTTACTTAGGTAGGAAAACTTTTATGAAAAAAACTTATGATGCTCTCCAGCCAGAGTCAAAGAAAGTTGTTAACGAAATCGTTGATAAGACAATGGGCTTGATCAAAGGTGACAGCGACAAAGTAAATGTTGCAATTCTCAAGGGAGTTCTTGAACAGCTTAACGAAGAGAAGAAAAATCTCAAGGCTCAGATTGAAGCTGAAGCAAAGGCTGCTGCTGATGCCGCTCGTGAAGCCGCAACAAAACTTGGTCGTGAACTTGCAAGCAAGCTTGAAGTAGGTGATGAAGTAACATTCGTTATGGGAACTGGAAAATTCGCAAGAGAATTTACTCGCCCAGTTCAGAAGCTCGGTGAAAACTCAATTACAGTTGAGTTCACAGAGGATTATCCTACTGCAAATGGAGAAGCAGGTAAAAGATATATTCAGTATCGTAAACTTGTTTCTATCGAAAAGAAAGACGGTACTGTTATTGCAGTAAATGCTGCTTAACTTGTCCCTCCTAAAACCATCACCGTGGCTTTAGCCACGGTTATCGAAAAGGTGTAGCTGTTGTTGGTTATCTGTAGGCTACAAACCGATGTCCTTCGGTCGTCCGATAATACCCCACCTCTATCGGACGGTTTCGATAGTAAAAGTCGCACAAGGGAAGGAACCCGTGGGCTGCAGACAGATAGTTATGACAAATCCTTGTTGTAACTCAGGCTGACTTCCTACTTTTACTTATTTTGAACTTGACAAAATTTTACTAATATTGTATAATATTAGTATAAGGAACGAAGTTAAAGGGAAAGAGGATAATTATTATGAATAATGAAAATTATGTTAATCTCAATGAAGCAACAAAAAGTCCTGTTTCCTATACATTAAATGAAGACAAAATTGATCGTCTTTTGAATGTTCACGAAAAAAATGGATACATAATTATATCTGCTTGTCGTGAAGATTGGGACGAAAAAAATCCCGAAAATAACAAGACAATAAATAAGCAAAAAACAAGAGAACTTCAGTCTGATATTCATAAGGCTGGTTATACATTTACTCCTGTTTATGGTGGTTCTCTTGAAGAAATAGATGGCAAGAAAGTTTCTGTACCAGGCGAAACATCAATGATTGTTTATAATTCTGGGAAAGACGGAAAAGCCTTAGATATAAACAAAATTTTTGAGTTTGGTAAGGCACTTACAAAAAAATATAATCAGTACTCTTTCTATTTTAAGAAGCCTGGTGAAAAACCAATTTGGGCAGATAGAAATGGGAAGACTGTTACTACTTTTAAGGAAAATTTAAAGATCGCAAGAGCAGCAAAAGAAGCTACAGAAAAGTATTATACAGATTTTAATAATCCTAAAAAAGTAGATGCAGGAAAACTAAAAAGATTTTCTGCTCTTGAAGAAGAAATTTACTTCAACCCTCCAGCATCTTCATTTGCTGAAAGAAGGGCTAGGGAAACTTCGGGCGAGATTATTCTCGAAGATAAGAAGTTCTTCGATTACTAGTAAATTTCTAAACCAAAAATTTTTACACCCTGTTCAACTGATATTTTCGTGGTATAATATTAGTATAAGGGAATGAGAAAAAATATTACTGACTGGAGTTAGTAATGAAGAAATATGAAATAGAACCGTTAAATCGAAATTCACTTTTTTTGTGGTTGAAAATTTACACTCTGCTTTTATTAGTTTTCGGAGTGTATAATATAGGTGCGAAGAATTCTTTACACCGACGATAATAAATCGTTATGCTAAAACCCTCCACACTAACCGACGGTGTGACATAGGAAGCGAGGAGCTGTTGTGGGTTATCTGAAGGCTCCCAATGTGGTTTTTGATATTGCCACGCCACTCGCAGGAGAGAGAACGCCTCCCCTCATGTAAATCTTTTGCGAGTGGGTCTTATGTAGCAACTCAGTCTGCAAGTTGTTTTGCAAGTAAGACTAAGTTTTTTTAAGTTTTTTAATGTTGTATAAAAACCGAGTTTACATCTAACGCTTAACTAGATGGGTTTATGTTTGGTGGTTTTTAAGCCAGAAAAGAAACTACAAGTCATATTGCAGTATGACGAAGTCCTAAAAGACGGTATAGATCAATGCAATTTCTTAATTGCAAAGATGGTGTATCGACTGTTCACCAACGGTGTGAATCGTTCCATTTAAATATGGTGAGCTTTGTTGGTTTCGTAAGTTGAAACCAACAAATTGCTTTTTAGAGATTACTTTTGCAGACTACGAGTGGTAATTCGTGAGTGCTGTAGGACTCAGGGCTTCGTTAGAGGTTCTATTCCGAAACTTGAACCGTCAGTCCATGGTAGCATATGCTTTAGTAGTTTCAAAAAAAGCAAGTCTTTTGCATCATTAACGCAGTTGGTAGCGTGTCTGCCCTCCAAGCAGAATGTCGTCGGTTCGAGCCCGACATGGTGCTTGAATTTGTACATTTAATTGGAAACGGTTTTATGGCTGTTAGGTAGTACAGGGTATTAAAACCTAGTTCAGCAAGTAAGTACCTAAGGGACAATCTCACAGTAAGGCATCCTTAGCGAAAGCGATTGAAAAAAGAAAAATAAAAGACAGTTAGAGTTTGGGCAATTCTATTATTTTCATTTGCTTTTGACTCGAAACTGTCTTTTTAAAATACACTAAAGGAGTTTCATTATGAAGAAAGTTCGTTGGTAACATTATATAGAATATCCTGCAAATTATGAAATTAGAGAAAACAAAAAAAGACAGCAAGGATGCCATTGACAATGGTGTCCTAAGACACTCACTAAATGTCAGGCTTAACGAAGCTATTAAGTGCTTTATTAGAGGAATGGCTTGCTGACTGTCCAAGTACGGTTTGGGCTAACTTTAACAAATTTGATAACATGAAAATTTGTATCGGTAACTGATTTGAGATTTACAGTAGACATAATGGTGGTAGACCGACTATACAATGGGATTGCCCACAAGCGAGTATGTGTACAGTACTTGCGATTTTATGTTCCTTTCGTCTAATGGCTAGGACGATTGCTTCTCAGGCAATAAAAGCACGGTTCAAATCCTGCAAGGAATGAAAAGTTATCATTTCTGTTAAAAAATGGCGTTTTACTTTTCGATCGAAAACAAAAAGTTGCAAGCTCCCAAATGTCGACAGGTTTGCGTAAAACTGGGCAGTCAATGAAGTAGGGACTGTATAAAAACAGGCTAACCGTTTTAGTAAGTTTTAATCGTTAAAGGCTTACAATTTAAACCCTTAGAGATTTGCAAGGGAGGTCACTTATGCTTAGACCCGTGATCTTGCGTTTGGTTTCAAAAGGGTTTTATGTTCCTTTCGTCTAATGGCTAGGACGATTGCTTCTCAGGCAATAAAAGCACGGTTCAAATCCTGCAAGGAATGTCTTTTTTATAAAATATCTTTTAGAGGGTTCTGCTCTCAAAAAAGATTTAGAAAAGAAGTGGGAACAACCACTTAAAAAAGAGGTCGGGAGTTAACCCTTTAAAAATCCGTGGACTAACGACAGCAAGTCCTGTTTTGGGTATTTCAGGTCAAAATACCTTCTTGGGATATTCTAGATTAAATATCTTCGTCACCTACTACGACATAAATGATAGGTAGGCTTAGCTTCAGCCTTTATAATAGTAAAGCCGTCGTTGCTGTATGTACCAGCAATACAGTATATGTTTACTGCTGGCTGGTATGGCAGTAATTGTCTTCTTGGTGGTGTTTTGTACCGTTAAAAAAACATTACTCGTTTGATAGTGACCGATAAACTATCAGTTTTATGTTCCCTTCGTCTAATGGTAAGGACGGTTGCTTCTCAGGCAAATGATGTACGGTTCAATTCCTGCAGGGAATGGAAATTATGAAAAAAATCAAAAAATATTTCACATAAAGTTTGGTAACGAACTTGACAAAAATCATATTTCATGTTATAATTTAAGTATAACAACAAAAAATCAAAAAAATTTTTATGTTCCTTTCGTCTAATGGCTAGGACGATTGCTTCTCAGGCAATAAAAGCACGGTTCAAATCCTGCAAGGAATGTCATTAACCCTCAGAGACTAGTACGGGGAGGAAGTAATGCTTTCCCTTGCCTGGCAAGGTTTTCTAGTGATCCGTCGTATGTTTTGAAAGGGTTATGTTTATGTTCCCTTCGTCTAACGGATATAGGACAAAGTCTTCTCAGGACTAAGATGTACGGTTCAACTCCTGCAGGGAATGGAAAATTTATATCAAAAAAGGAGGTATTCGTTTTTATGACTTACGAACCACAAAAACAGAAGTTTAAGGTACCTGATGCTGCAGAGTGCATTAACAATGTAACTCGTGCACATATCAAAGCATATTCAGGTTACTTTAAGGTACAGCTTGTTGGTGATTCAAAATGGGGTGTAAGACTTAACACAGCTCGTGATGTTGAGCTTTACTTCTCGGCAGTTAACCCAAAGTTCAAGGCTGTTGGTAGAACATACAACAGCAATGGCGATGAAGTAGATATCTACACAATCGATTCTTACAAGGAAATTCGTTATGATGTAGGTTCTCTTAAAAGAGATATTTCTAGCCTTGACACAGAAGCCCCAGAATATGGCGACCCAATTTTTGCTGACCAAGAACCAGTAAAGGCTGCACCAAGACGTGCACCAACAATCGAAAAGAAATCAATCAAGAAGGAGTCCACAATGAATTTTAACATGATCAAAGGTGTTATCACATTTGACAAGAAGCTTGCTTTCGCAGTAAATGGAAAGTACAAGTACATCAATGAAGCAGGTGCTGCTGCAGAAATTCTGCCACAGTTTGTACTTTTGAAGGATATTCCAGCACTTGTTCCAACAGTTGCTGACAAGATCACGAAGGGTGTTTACTACTCTGATGGTGAATCACTCTTCTTCGCAAGAGCCGACAACGAAGTAATCAATCTTGATACTGGTATTGTTGCACAGATTCTTGTTTCTTCAATTCCAATGACAGACAAGGTAATTGTTTACAAGCCGCTCTTCGGAACAGATGGTAAGATCGATACAAAGGGTCTTATCCAGGCACAGATGCTCGGTTCAATGGGCATCAACAACAACCCAATGGCAGCAGCAATGTTACTTGGCGATGGTGAATTTGACGTAAAGACAATGGCTATGCTCAGCATGGCTAATGGTGGAAAGTTTGGCGAAGGAGGTTTAAATGGATTGCTGCCACTCATGTTGCTCGACGGAAAAGGAGACAAAGACGACCTCCTTCCTTTGCTTGCTCTTCAGGGTATGGGCGGCAAAGATCAGAATGCGCTCACTTCAATTCTCTTACTCAAGGCGTTTGAGAAGGATTCAAAGAAAGGCAAGGCGAATGAATAATCTTGCAAAACAGATTTCTCACTTAGCATTAAATTAGTCGCATTTAAAAATGACCCTTGTTAAAGCAAGGGTCATTTTGTGTATATACGCTTCGCGGTGGTGGCTACACTACACAAATTATTTCGAGGGTAAAAATATGGAAAAAACTAAATTTTTTAAAAAATATAGAAAAGCTCATATTAAATACATTGAAGCAAAAAAAGAATATGAGAAAATAAAAAAGAAGAACAATGTATATTTACCTGATGAAACTGGAAAATATCCTTTAACAATGATGAGGATTGAAGATATAAGAAAGTCTAATGAAGAACAATGTCGGGAAGCAAAGAGAAAATATTATATGGCTTGGAGAATATTCAGTAATTATTGTGAAATGGCTTTAGTTGAATAACACAAATTATTTTCAAAAGTAAAAAATTTGCACCCTGTTTAAATAATATTTTCGTGATATAATATTAGTATAAGGGATTTGTATGAAAAGTTTTTATGTTATAGAATATAATTATCCAAAAAATATGTATGAATATGTAGCAGATGAAAATGGATTTAGAACATATGACCCCGAAAAAGCTTTGCAATTTAAAACAATTAAAGAAGCTGCAAAAAAGATACTTGAATTAGATATTCCAGATACTCACATTCAAAAGATGTGGAGAGGATAATATTATGAATTTTATTAAAGATTTTTTCAAAAAAATAAAATTTAACAGACTCGTAAAGAAAGGGAAAAACTTTAGAAAAAAAGGAATAATAACAGATAAAGTATCTGCATATATATTCTTATTATCTTCTGTTAAAGATATAGAAAGAGAAGATTTATTTTCTTGTAGTAGAAGAATTTTTGACGAAGAATAGAGGGCAAATATGTATTGGAAATTTATTGCAAGATATGGTTGTTGGGAAGTATGGAAAACACCTGGCAAATATCTCGCTTGCATTCACTATAAAGGTGTATATAGATACACAAAAACATTACAAGAAGCAATAAATATTGCTACAAGCAAAGAATAATTTTTCGGGGGTGAACGGTATCGATTCACAATGAAAAATTGAACATCAGGTACATAACCAGTCATGGTTTGAAATGGCAAAAAAGTAATCGACAACGACTACGAAGAAGTTTTGATGGCTGCGTAAGCACCTCAAACTTGCTAGGACTGCGTGAGCCTAGCCGTCTTCTTACAGTTCCTTTCTGTTATAGATGTTAGAAGGCGTGTAAACGAACGGAATAGTTTAGCGATCAAAGTCTGCAAATCCTTTGGCTAAATGATAAGGTTAAAGATTTTATGGTATTAGTCATTCCAAGCAATAATATGACTTTAAGCCTGTATAGAAGTGTTTAATATAGTAATTGGTGAAGACCCGAGTTCGAATCTCGGCACCTCCATACATTAAATATACGGAGAATAAAATGGTTAAAGAAATTGCAACTAGGTCTATTGGCTTAGTTATCAAAGAAGCTTTTTTATTCTTAGCGATAAAGTTTACATATCTTGCTCGTGGTCTTTTTGCGACTATAATAAATCAAGCAGCAGGAGAACTTGAAATCCAACGATTAAATAAAGAAGTACCTCTCTATCTTTCTGAGTTTGTTATTAACAATCAAGATAGTCTTACTTCTTTGTTTGCTTTCTTGGCTTTATTGCTTTGGATAGCAGTTGTATACATTTTTGTTAAAAATGTATTAAAAATTATTAAAATTTTTAGGGAAGGAGAATAAAACCTAATGAAAAAATTATTTTTGGTGTTGATGTTGTTTACTGCAACATTTTTGTTTAGCTCTTGTTTGTTCATTAAACCATATGACAAACCAGAGTATGTTCAGATTGATACGAATGAAACCGCATTCGTAATTGACCTTTTTGCTGAAAATGATCAAAGTGCTCAGGCAACTTTGACTTCAGAAGATTATTACAAGAGCCATCTTTTAAACGAAAAGCTCGTTCAGATTCCTCATAAGTGGGTAAAGACGGGGCGAATGCGTGGTACTGGTAAATATATTTCTAAATTAAAGGTTGTTGCAGTTTCTAATTCCCCTATTACTGGTACTTGGGAAGATGATATAAAAGTTGAAACAAAAGGTAGTCAGGGATTTACTGTTCCTATGAAATATGCTATTCGTGTAACGCCTGCAGATTCTGGAAGGTTTTTGTCTAAATTCCCTGCAGATATAGAAGTAAAGGGTACTAAATCTAAAATGATAAGTTCGCCCGAAAATGTAGCGAATAACCAGTTTAAGAATGTTGTAGCCGCAGAATTATCTAAAGAATTTCATAAATACGAATACAAAGATGTGCTACCTAATCGTGATGAAATTGTAGCAGCCGCTATAGAAAATATTAAAGTTTGGGCTGAAGAATTTGGTATAACTATTGATAACCTTGCTGTTTGGAATGGTATGATACCAGACGATGCTACTCTACAAAATCAGATGGACGAGCAGGCTAAACTTGCTGCACAGGTAGAAACGGAGAAAAAGAGGCAGGATGCAGAAGTTCAGAAAAAGCGTAATGAGATAGAACTACAGAAACTTGAAACTGAGCGAATTGAAGCAGAACGAAAAAATCGTGAAGCACAGGCGAGAACTACTGTATCAGAGCAGCAGATTTTGGCTCAGACTTCCAACATAGAGTTGGCTCGTAAACAGAAAGAGCAGGAAATCGCAAACTTGAAACTTAAAGGTGAAGCCGAGGCTGAAGCTATTAAGATTCGAGCAAGGGCTTTGGAAAGCATCAATCTTCCAAAGGTTATTACTTCTAACGACTTGAAAGTTCTTGGGCTTGATAGTCTGATTAAGGAAGCTACTTCTCAGTAGTATTTACAAAAAAATCACTTGGTGATATAATTATATCATCAAGTGATGAATAAAATATTTTTTTTGAGAATATTTTATTCATCACTTGAAGGAGATTTTATGACTGGAGCGGCATGTCTTTGGGTAGTTGTGTCGGTATTTTTTATCATACCATTAGTTGTAGTTTTAATTTATATTGGAATTAAAGCGGTTGATGAAAGTTTAAAATGGAAAGGAGTATTGGCTGGTCTTGGAGTTTGTTTACTTGCTTCTGTTGGAAGTATGGTTGCGGCTTATAATTGTCAGAAATGCTATGATGTAAATTTTGCTGTAGCAATGAAGAATATTAACTATACTAGAACTACAGAAGTTAATACTCAAATCGAAATGAACTACCAAGATGTTACAGAAAATTCTGATAATAAGTAAACCTTATTATTTGTTTTTGAAACCAAAAATTTATGCACCCTGTTAAACTTAGTTTTAGGGTGTATAATATATATATAAGGAAGTTAATTTTTTCCTCCCATAGCTCAGCAGTTAGTAGCAGCGGCCTTATAAGCCGTTGGTCGGTGGTGCAATTCCATCTGGGAGGACTATGAGTAGCAAGTCTACTTATAAACTGCAAAGAGCCACAACGCAGTATAAATATATGGGCGAAGGGCAATGACACTGTGGTGATTAAAATGAGCCCTTCTTATGGTTGAGTAGTTTAATGGTAAGAACGCTGACGAGTATGTCGGAAATGTGGGTTCGACTCCCACCTGAACCTCTATGTTTATATGGAAAATTCTAGAACAATTCCTTATAAATGTAAGCCAAGTGTAGAACAGGGTCGCATTCAAGAGAGTGCTCGGCACTTTTGAGGAACAGACCTGATTAACCCCGCGGATCCGTGCGCACTTTATAGGATCTGCGATAAGTCCTTGAATAATTCGTGAGTATAAACACGAGGGGGCGGCAAGTAGGAGGTTTGGCTTTTTTGACGCTGTGTAGGCAACTGGATGCCACTCTGACTTCTAATCAGATTTATGCAGGTTCGAGCCCTGTCAGCGCCAATATATTATTAAAAAAGTATCACAACAAAAAAATAAGGAGGAAAATATGACTTTGTTTCTTTTTGTAGTAGGTGCTGCTATTTTAATAAGTTTAAACATTGCTTTTTTCTTTGGAAAAAACAAAAAAGAATAATTTCTAACATAGGAGAAAACTATGAGCAGAAGTTATAAGAAAAATGGTGGACTTAATATAACTGGTTCTAGCGATAAAAAAGATAGAACTATTTATAATAAGAATAGAAGAATTCACGATAATAAAATTCTTAAAGAATGTATTGCAGAATATCGTGATTGTAATATTTATGAAACTAATAGAAACCCTGACGATAAATTTGTAAACAGAAAAGTTGACAGAAATGTTAATTGGAATGATAATTATAGTTGGGCTTCAGATGGTGGTTCTTACTTTAGTGAAAATCTTTCTTCAATAAGAAAAGATTTCGAAAAAGAAGTGTGGAACGAAGAGTTTTATGAAGATTACAAATTATATAATAAAACAAGAAGAAAGTGGAATCTAAGCGATTGGGATCTGCTTTCTATGGTAGTAAGAAGATTACATTTGCCATTGGGTCTTTCTGAAAAAGATTTCTACGCTTTCTTTAGAAAAAACGAGAATAAAATCATTAGGACTTGGTTCAAAATGAAATATAGAAAATAGTTGACATTTTTATTTTTTAATGTTATAATTTTTCTATAGCGTAAAGATAAATATAAATATAAGGTATAGATATGGAAAAGAATATTATTACTTACAGTTCTATTATTTCTCTTAATTCTCTCGCAACATCATTATATAATGATGCAGACGAACCATATCTAACATGAGAAGTCTTAATTTCGAATTCTAAGGCTTCTGATGTTAAAACTCAGAAGCCTTTTTTATTGTCCTGTGCGTCTGCTAGACTTCCTTCCAGTATTAGAAGTCGTTCATTATTTTTCGGTCTGTGGTGGAATTTTGGTATGCACATCCGACTTAAGATCGGACGCCGTAAGGATTGAGAGTTCGAGTCTCTCCAGGCCGACAAGAGAGATGGTTTTGCCAAGAGCTTAATCATTAAGGGGAAGCCTAACACGCTTTACCCTTTTATATGCCTAGATGGTGAAATTGGTAAACACGCAGCCTTGAGGTGGCTGTGCTCGTAAGAGTTTGTGGGTTCGAGTCCCTCTCTTGGCAAATCCGACTTAGACGGAAGTATCTAAGGATAATTGCCATTCGTAAGCATGGCGTGGTCTACCACATTCTACCTAACGAATGTGATTATCGGTGTGTACCCCAACTGGTAGAGGGAGCAGACTTAGAATCTGTAAAGTGGAAGTTCAAATCTTCTCACGCCGACTAAATTAAAGGAGTTGCTTATGACTTAGGTTATGTATAAAAATAAACCTAATAAGCAAGATCACGGAACTCGTGGTTGTACAAGAAGAAAGAGATATACTTACCGTTACTACAGAAGATCAGTAGTAGGTTTTCATGCAGAACAGCGTAAGCAGAGAAGAAATCTACAGAAATCTGAATTAAATAAAATTTCTATAGATTGTACAGACGAAGAGATTGAAAGATATCTCTTAAAAGGTTTACCTTCACCGAGAGGTGATTGGTATTATTTTGACTAAAACGGGTGTGTTCTGACCCAGCTAGGCTAAGCGAGTAGGGATAGTCTAGCCTACCTTGGCTTATGTCAAGGTTAAAAAACTAAAGAGAAAATTTAAGCAGTAGTTACTAAAAGTATGCGGGTTAAGGGGGCACTCCTCTTCCCGAGAACTGCCAAGGCGAGGACTGCAAGTTTAGCGGCTTGTACCTACCAGTAAAGGTGATAGTAGAAATCCTAATTACTATCTGTTTTGAATAACAACCCAGACCTTGCAAGCTAGGTGCGTGTACAACGAGCGCCTTTAAAGCGGCTACTCCGCATCGGACATTATGGGTAGTTGACAGTAATGGTAGCTGAGCAGGCCGTAACCCTGTCGCCTTTGTGCCTTGGAGGTTCGAGTCCTCCACTGCCCATTAAAACAAAGGGATCAGTATATAAGTCGTTATGCATTGTTGCAATGGTACCGTGATGCTTTACTAGGTTCTTTTGTTTGAATAATGGTTGGGAACACCTAGTTGGCATGGGTAGCAATCTTGAAAATTGTCCTGCGTGATGAGCGTAGCTGGAGTTCGATTCTCCATCCAACCGAGCCGCTCGTTTGAATTAGACACTAGGAGAACGAGATTAGTTGGTAGAAGTCTAACTACATGAACTAAAGGTTGTTTTTGTTTGTATTGCAAAAACTCAATGTGATTACCTGCTATAATGTATCTGTATGTATGATACCAAAAGATCACTTTATTTGGGACGGTAGTTCAATTGGCTAGAATACGTGATTTGCAATCATGAGGTTGGGAGTTCGATGCTCCCCCGCTCCACGAAACCAAAAAATTATGCACCCTGTTAAATTCAGATTTACGGTGTATAATATAAGAGTAAGGAAAACTTACTTGTAACTTCAATGCACTAAGAAACGGTTAGAGTCCGTGAGCATAGGTAGTTGGCAAACCAGAAGTGTCGGCAAATGCCGTCTGCGTGACTAATTAACTACCAAACTAGTAGGCACGAGCATATTTTCTTTTCCCTGCTCAAGCCGACTAAGAGAAATACGCGTTAACCCTCTTACTAGTTTAGGTTGTTCCAATGGTGTAACGGTTAGCATTCTGCTCGTTAAGAGTGGAGATCTAGGTTCGAATCCTAGTTGGGATATAAAAGAAATGATTTTATGGTCTGTTAGTGTATCGGTTATCACGCCGCACTGTCACTGCGGAGATGGCGAGTTCAACTCTCGCACAGACCGTCACCTTATTTGTTAGTTTAAGTAAATCGGAAACTAACTCGTTTTGATACTTACGAATAAAAAGTATGTAAAAAGGTTGTTTTTCGGTTGCAAACGAAACAACTGGAGTTTCTGTAGCGAAGCTGGCTAATTTTGGAAGCTCATTATCAAGTGGTGTACAGGGCACAGTGCCCCCTAGTACCGATAAACGATCTCACTAAAGGACAGCAAATCCGTGTGGGGTCGCGGGAAAAAGGGGCGCGGGATTAGGGTTCAAGTCCTTAAGTTGGTAATTCTTATGTTCCTTTCGTCTAATGGTAAGGACAGTTGCCTCTCAAGCAACAAACGCAAGGTTCAATTCCTGCAAGGAATGTAACCCTCAGAGATCTGTGAGCGTAAGGCGCGGACTTTTCGCGGTGCTTCTGGTCTCAAAAGGGTTTTATGGTCCCGTAGATCAACGGTTAGTATCGCCTCCCTTTCAAGGAGGAGACGGAGGTTCAACTCCTCTCGGGACTATATGAGAAGAAATCTTAATTCTTTTATTTTGGAAGGAAAAGTTGTTAATGTAGAAGGCGATAAAATATCACTTTGCTATGATATTGATGGCGAGAAAAAAGGAACTTTTACTGTGGAAGTTCCAAAATGCCTTAAAGATAAAGCAAAAAGGTTTTCCGAAATAAGAGTAGTTGGGCATTTAGGAGAAGCTGCTCTTATTGCTGAACATATAGATGTTAAACTTCCTTTTAAAAGAGGAACTTATATATAATTTGGGAGATCTTATGGTGAGGCTCGTCTTAAAGCCTACAATGGAAGGGACGAGTAAAGATCAGTTCAATTCTGATATCTTCCACGACGACAGAGATTGATCTGAAGCGTGCTCTGTTCTGTCTGAAATCGCGGCTTCTTGGTGGGAAGTCTGAAATCAGGTTCACCAAATATGCCTCTATCGTATAACGGTTAGTACACGTGATTTGTAATCTCGGAATCTGGGTTCGATTCCTAGTGGAGGCTCTATAATTGCAAAATATGGGAGAAGTAGTTCATAGCCGCTTAATTTGTTTCTAAGTGTGACGAACTATACGAGTTGGGAAGAATAGTACTGACTTAGGATTAATCTCGAAACTGCGGGCATAAATGTACATTATTATGAGCTATATAGTATTTTGCAATTAGCTATCTGTGTGTGGGAGAGCGGTCTAATCCACTTGCTTTGGGAGCAAGATTCCGTAGGTTCGAATCCTACCATACAGACGAATCGCATTTAACAAGTCGCCAGGTAGTAGTTAAATGAAAATAGCGCTTAAAGTAGTTTGACGAATTAGACTGTGCGTGCTACCCTGTAAAGGTAGTGGTGGTTCTCATTCCACCTAAATAAAGCAAATTTAACTCAGGGAAATTTGCAGACATGATAAAGGCAGGCGGATAGCCACAACATCGCAGTTTTTGGGCTTTTCGTATATCGGTTAGTACTGCAGACTGTTAATCTGCGTGGGCTGGTTCGACTCCAGCAGAGCCCGCTAAACATTAGTTGATGTTGCCAGGACGACAACCTTTGACTGAGAAAGTAGATAATCGTAGTAAGTACCGTTTTGAGGGAGACGTCCCAAGGTACCCCGAAAGGCTGGGCACTAGGCTTGACGAGCGTTAAGTTGAGTTATTGGTGACAAGTTGGAATCCAGTGCAGTCCGATAAGGATTTTCTCGGTAATCAACGGATGCAACACCTGCATCTGAAACTACTTTGGCAAGTAGTATGTTTTTTTGGGGAATTCGTATAATGGTAGTACGCTACTCTTGTTGATGTCTTGCTCTGTAATTCATTGATGAGAGATTTTTGAGGTGCCTTGTTCGATTCAGGCGTTCCCCGTCATTATTGGTCTGTCGGCTATTTGGAAGATTTGACTTCTTAACAGCCCGTATATAGTTCCTTAGCTCAGCTGGTTAGAGCATTCGGCTGATAACCGAAAGGTCTGTGGTTCAAACCCACAAGGAACTAAAAGTTACTTAATAGGAACGATTTTACATAAATGGAAGTTTCTATTAAGGAATTTGAAAAAGATTTGAAGCATGAAGTTGGAGCCTTTTTCTATTTACGATATAGAAAACAAAAGAAAACTTTAGAGGAATGGTGGGCTTTATATGCTGACTATTATGGATTTAGAAATGAAGTTAGTGCTAAGGAGCCTTAACAGATGCTAGGCAGCTTAATCATGTTGGTGAACGGTGCCAATGGCTAACTTTATATATTCTTGCGTAAAGAAATAAAATTTACGCCATTGAACAAGGAAAAGTTCTAAACACCCGTCGGAAATTCTAAGGTGGCGTGAATACCTATGATCATAACTATTGCGTTTAGTAGTCCGTGGAAATCGGATAGCAAGCAAGTTTGAAGTTTATGTGGCAACATGAGGAAGTTCCTCATTCCAAAAGCTCAATGTCTGTGGTACTTGAAACAGAGAGCGTGAAAGCCAAATAACGGTTAAGAGTTTACCAATATACCACTTCAATAGGTTCTTTTATTGAACTGACAGAAAACTCTTGGTATTAAAAGCTGTGTGAGATTAGATCAACAACCACAGTAGCCAACTCGGTTGGCACAAAAGGTATTCGACAAGCTTAATTTACAGTAAGCCTCTGTAAGCCAGCAATGGTTAAATACATTATTGTATAGCTTGTTTGCAAATGGTAAGGGTAAGTGGTTGCCGAGGTGTTTCAAGCTTGCTTGAGGCGTTTTGGCGTGTTAAGGTTCGACTCCTTAATACCCTGTATACTAACCTCTCGTCTTCGGATAAAGAGGTTGTTTCCCAAGTAATTCGGAAATGGAAAACAAATTCTGTTGGTTGAATTGTTAATTAACGCAAGGAATGAAAGTGTGGTATTCTAGATAATTCCTATGATAGTTCCTTGAAAGCCAACATAGTGTGGAGCACGGATTGTCGTGCTTGCTACTGTCAAAGGTAGACATGCTAAACAACATTGGGGGCTCTTACTTGTGGTGCCTAGAGTGGAGAAAAGTGAAGCCAATGCGTTTTGTTAAGATGGACTTGGGCAGTCGCTAACATATGCGAATGACGAAATATTCGCCTTTATTTAAAAAAGTTAATTTTATGAAACTTAATGATTTGATAAATGAGGTAGCCGATTTATTCGAAGAAATTATGATCGAAAATGAGGCTCTTAAAATACTTGAAGAAAGTCAAATATATGATACACTTACTTATGCATTAAAGAAGCTTGATAAAGACCTTGCAGAAATGAAGGAACAGCTTTTTAAAAGTGATCAAGCTACAGTAAAGGAAATTTTTAGAAGCGTCGTTTCTCTTGCAAAGAAAACTGGTTCTGCGAACAATACAAATTGGAACGACGATAAAACACAGAAAGCAATTTATCTTGTATACAACAAGAAGATACTTCCTATGTTAAAACAGTACTACGCTTTATGCAAAAAATGGAATTCTGAAAACGAAGAGAAACTTCCATTGGAAGAGTTAGGTGCTATCATAAATACAACAATGCAAGGAGATACTTCTAAGTCGAACTTAGAGTACTCTAAGCAGAAAAAAGTTTTCGATTATTAAAAAATTTGCACCCTGCTGAATTCAGTTTTTCGGTGTATAATATATATAGAAGGAAGTAAAAATGTTAGAAACCGAGAAACTTTCAAACAAAGAAATTTGTCATCTTCTCTATAATTTAGAAAAAGACGAAAATGGTCAGTTCAATAGACTTAATGCAGCAAATCATTGGAAAGAGATGCGAAAGGCTGGAATGACCAAGAAGGAAGTTGAAATTCATAAAGACGATAAAACAACTTTCAGTCTTATCGAATTAGAGGCAAAATTGCCACAAGAAGTTATCGAAATCTTTGGAAAAGAGAAAGCAGAACTTGTTTCTGATATTATAAAAATATTTAATTAAGCAGGGGAAAATATGCTTTTTAATAATTTGAGAACTTTGAATTATTTCAAAGATGTTGTTTATAGGGCAGATAAATTTCCCAATAAGAAATTTAATGTCTACCAAGTTATCCGTATGATAAAAAACGGTAAAGCAATAAGATATTTTGAGTGTGACAGAATTTCAAATATTATTGACTTTTTTGTTTGTGTCGGATATCGTTTTTAATATGTTGTAGTAGCTCAGTTGGTTAGAGCGTGTCCTTGCCAAGGACGAGGTCGTCGGTTCAAATCCGATTTACAACTTTTTACGACTCGGGGTATCACTAATGGCTAGTTCACGGGCTCATAACCCGCGTTATGTAGGTTCGAATCCTACCCCCGAAATAAAAAATTCCATCGGGAGATGGTGGCTGACGAAAGGAACCGAGCATTAAACATGGTTTCTAGTTTCTTGTATTACTATAAATAATGCAAGGGTTTATTAGTGCTTCCCTGAAAGCATTAGGGTCTAAATAGTATCGTACTATTAAAGCATAATATTTGGTAGTGTGACTCATTACCTATATGTCGAGAAGATAAGGTTAATGCTTACCCTTATCAATTTTTTTGAATTTTATGGTAATGCAGCAGATTGCATTACCAAAAAGATTGTGACAAAAGAAAAGATTCTCTTCTTTTAGAAGAGGGTTATAAGGAATTAAGAATAGATTGGGCTGACTGCTACAGTAACCCAAAAAAATATATTAAAATTTTGGAGAGTTGGCTGAGTGGTCGATAGCGGCACCCTGCTAAGGTGTTGAGTTTCGTAAGGGATTCCACTGGTTCGAATCCAGTACTCTCCGTTCCCCCTTATTAAAAAGGTAATGCTCTTGGACGAGAGGTCAAAGTCTTGAGCTGCATTTTTTGCGGCAACGCAGGTTCGAATCCTGCAGAGCATATATAAAGATAATTTTATAGGAGTTTACTATGTTGAAGAAATTCGTGAAACAGTTTAAATTTTTCTCACAGAAACATTGTATGTTGTTTAAGCATAGTAAGCCTATGTTCATAACTATATGACATAATCGTATAGTTTAATTGTGGAATTATAGGCTTAGGTTAACTCCTAAGCCTTTTTTATTTTATACTGCGTTGGTACATCGGTTGTACTCCGCCCTTACAAGACGGCTTAGATAGGTTCGACTCCTATACGCAGTAATTATCCGCATTTAACCGACGTGGTCAAGGTGGTGGACTGAAAATCCATTAACGAAAGTTCGATTCTTTCAGTGCGGACTAATATCCAGACTTAGCGCAATTGGCAGCGCCGCTCGCTGAAGACGAGATGGTTCTAGGTTCGAGTCCTAGAGTCTGGGCTATTATGGTGGGTTAGTATAATGGTTATTATAAGCGGCTCATATCCGTTTGAAAGAAGTTCGATCCTTCTACCCATCAGCAATAAGGAGATTTTTATGGATTGTGGAGCACCAAGAGTAGAAGGCCCTATGGCTAAAAAAGTATATGAGGCTATGATAAAGTCTTCACTTGAAGCTCGCAACAGTAAAGAATCTAGAGAAGAAAAACGCAAAAAGCGTTTAGAGGAATTTAGTAAACAAATGAAAGAGAAACAGAGGGCATAACCTTCAACTCAGTCCATTGGAATTGAAGGTGCCCAGTTAAATGGAACAAACATTTGATTCTATGGACGACTAGCGCAACCTGGTTAGAGCACGTGCCTTTTAAGCATGGGGTTTGGGGTTCAATTCCCCAGTCGTTCACTATTATCGGCTCGTAGCGCAACTTGGTAGAGCGAGTGCCTCTTAAGCACAAGGTTCTGGGTTCAAATCCCAGCGGGCTGACTAAAAAGTAAGTAGAGTCTTCGAAGCAACGCTTACTATATGGGCTCATAGCTCAACTGGTTAGAGCAACGCCCTTTTAAGGCGTGGGTTGATGGTTCAATTCCATTTGAGCTCACTTCTCCGTGGTGTAATTGGTAACACATTGCACTCTGAATGCATCGTTCTGGGTTCGAATCCTAGCGGAGGAATATTTTTCGGCAAGTGATGGAACTGGAATACGTGTCACACTCAAAATGTGAATTGTGTGGGTTCGAATCCCACCTTGTCGACTGTACCATTAGTGTAACGGTTTTGCACGGAAACCTGTGGAGTTTCAAGAAAGAGTTCAACTCTCTTATGGCACACTAGTGAAAAATGACGCTATATACGAAGCAGGTCACTGCACCACTAGAGTTGCCTGTAATTATAGTAGAACGAACCGACGAAGAGTGCAGCGCCTTTTTCGGAGTAGGAATATCGCTCCTGACATTGCTGGGTAGTGACTGGTCTGCAAAACCAAGAGGATGCGTTCGATTCGCATAGGGGCGTCTATAGCCAAGACTATTAATAGTCTTGGCTTTTTTTTATTTACAAAATTATTTAAAAATATTATAATAAATTATGGTTTTAAATTACGAAAATAAACTTCATTTATTGTATGAACGCAATAAATACAATGATGTTCTAGTTGATGATTATGGACAGCTTTGCTTTTCTTTTATGTCAAAATGCAAATATGGTGTTCCATTAGAAGAAGTACATCAACCAAGATTTAAATCATATATATTTGATGGAATAGGAATATTTTGTTTGGCAAATAAAATTAAATATAAAAAAAATGGAGTGCTTATTAATGATAGAATTGCTCCATTTGACTCTGTAGTTGCATATACTGGAGTAGTTGATATAAATGGAAAACCAATATATACAAAAGATTTTGTTAAAATAGATGAACTTGGCTGGTGTGGATTTGTATTTATGACAAATGACGGAGGTATTTGTGTAGAATCTCCAACTGGTTTTTCTTGTAATCCAAATAACATAGAAAGAATTTGTAATACTGTTGTTAGAGAGTATGAAAACAATATTTGTTTTGAACCTGGGTTTTTTGATACTTTCAGAAAGTCATACAAAGATTTTATGAATGATAATAGAATACTTATGAATTTGAATAAATATAACGAATATGGTCTTGAAGTTAAATAAGGAGATATTATATGATGCAGGAAATTATTAAAGACGGGAAAACGGATGAACTCGAAAAAAAGATTATGGAATCTAATTTAGATAATGACACAAAACTTATTTTAATAAAAAAATTAGAAAAATTAAATGTTGAAGAACCCGTTGTTTTCCCTCCACATCCAATATCATGGCCTCTTAATCCACAAGAGCTAATATATTACAAAGATAAAGATTTTCCTACAAATCCAACGGTTATAACATGTACAAATACCGACGGGGTTGAACGTACTACACAATATAGCGAAGAAGTAACTTGTTATTAAAAAGCCTAAAATTTATGCACCCTGTTTAAGTATGATTTTCGTGATATAATATAAGAGATGAAAGTAATTATCGTAAAAAACAAGAATAAAAAAATCTCTTATAAATATATGTCAAACAATGGTTTGATATTTGATAATAAAAAACATTGTGAATTCTACGAAGGTAAATGGATGCCAAAAGAATTCATAAAAAAATAAATTACTCTAGGGTAAAGTGTAATTGGTACCACCCCAGCCTTTGGAGCTGGTTAGCCTCTTTTGGCTAGTGCAGGTTCGAATCCCGCCCCTAGAAATATGTTTGTTAAATATGACGATCATGAATTACTAGTAATAAACGAAAATGATATTATTGGTAAATATGTTTACATAAGATCAAAAAATTTTTTTGAAACTCATTCTGCCATGTTTGGAGTTAACGAAGTAATGGAAGAAATGTGCGATAAAAAATTAAAAATAGAAAAAGTAGAAAAAAGTGAATCATATAGTTATGATAAAAATTGGATAAAATACGGATATCAGATTTATTTTTCTGACGAAGGACTTAACCCTAGACAAAAAGGAATAATACATGGTTTTTCTTGGAGTAATGAAATGATAAGTTTTTCTAAAGATTATAGAAGACTTATAAATATATAACGGTTTATAGTTCAACGGATAGAATAACTCCCTCCTAAGGAGTGGATATCAGTTCAATTCTGGTTAGACCGATAAATGAGGGTGTAGCAAAATTGGATAATGCATCTGCCTACGAAGCAGAAGACTTGCAGGTTCAAATCCTGTCACCCCCAAATCTTTAAGATAATTTTAAGGATACAATTATGGGAAAAGCATATTGGTACAAAAACAAAAAACTAATTGAAGTAGGTCTTAAAGAATATAAGTCAAAAGTGAATGGAATAATAGAAGGTGGGAAAACACATATTCACGATTTGGTTGACAATCCTGAAATTTTCGGATATACTGAAAAAAAAATAAAAGAAATTTACAAGAAATATAATGAAACTCCAGGCAACGAAGGTCAGGCAAGAAATGAAATAATGAAAGATGTTATTTCAAAAGGTTGGATAAGAGTAAGACATCAGCAGTCAAGACAAGACGATTATTGGATTATACAATTTGATACTTTTGTTAAACAAAAGAAAGAACTTCAAAATCTTATAAGCACTTTGCTTTTAGATAAAGGAGTTATGTATAAAACAAGTAAGGTTATTCTTGACGGTCTTAATGATGGATTTAGAAAAGTATATGATGGATATATGAATTCTAAAAATTCAGTACTTGTATTTCTTGAAGGTTTACAGAAAGAGAAGGTAAATGTAATTACCGAATACAAATATTTTAATTATTAGGATTATGGAAGTAGAAAGAATACTTGAAGAAATGCGAAAACAAAAAAATGTTGTTAATGCCGAAGTTTGGGATAGCAACCTCAATGACGGTTTTCGCATTGAAACAAACTCAAAGAAAAATAATGTAGCAGAAAAAATCTTAGATAAACTTATATCACTTGTTGGAGACAAGAACGAAGATTATCATTTTGGAATGAAACTTCGTTCTTCTTTTATAAAAGAAGACAGGTATGACGACGAAGATAGCTATGTTATTTATGGCGAACCATTAGAAGATTTTTAATATTCTCAAATCAAAAATTTTGCACCCTGCTCCAATAATATTTTCGTGATATAATATTATTATGGAGGCAAATATGGACAAAAATCAGATAATAGAAAAAGTAATAAATCCAATAGAAAAAAATGGCTTCCATGCTTATTTTGTTGGTGGCTGCGTAAGAGACAAACTTATGAAAGTTGAGCCACACGATTACGATATATGTACGGATGCTATACCTGCTCAATTACATAAAATATTCGAAAGATTTTCAAATACATCAAATAACTCAGAACCATTCGGTGTTACAATGCCACTTATAGATATAAATGGTAAAACTGAAGAATTTGAAATTGCAACAATGCGTCGTGATATAACAAAAGGACGGCATCCAAAAATAGAATTTACAACAGATATAAAAGAAGACGCAATGCGTCGTGATTTTACTGTAAACGCTCTTTATGAAAACAAGCATGGTGAAATAATAGATCCTACAAAACTTGGGGTTAAAGATATTAACAAAAATCTTCTTCGTTTTGTTGGAGATGCTTGGGAAAGAGTAGAAGAAGATCCTCTTAGACTTTGGAGATATGTTCGTTTTATATCACAAAAAGGCTTTAAGCCTTGTGACGATAAAATAGCAACATACCTTAGTTCTATGATTCGTGAAGTTGGAGCAGAAAATCTTTTTGGAGAAATTTCAAAAGAGCGACAACTTAAAGAACTTGTTGGAATATTTGGTGGTAAAAATCTCAATCGTGAAATAATTTCACTTATGGATCTTTTTGGTATTTCATATCATATAGGTCTTAGTGAATTTATGTATGATATGTACTCTTGTGAACAGTCTGCTAAATGGCATAAAGAGGGTAATGTATTTAACCACACAATGCTTGTATTAGAAAATATGGTTTCTCAAGAACACGATTGGCTTGATGTTCTTGCAGCAATTCTTCATGATGTTGGAAAGCCAGAAGCAGGAAGAAGAAATGGATTAAAGAATGGAGTTCCTTGTGTACACGGTCATGATGTTATAGGTGCTCCTATTGCATATGATTTCTGCAAAAATCTTGGAATGAAAAATGAAGATTGCGAAATGATAAGATGGCTTGTTGAAAACCATATGCTTGCTCATAGAATTTCAGAAACAAAATCTAAATACAAAGTTTGGAAACTTGTTTCACATAAATGGTTTGATAGATTACTTAAACTTTCAAATGCAGATTCGAAAGGTAGCATACATGATGTTCCTGACGAACTTCCAGATCTTTGTGAGTTTGTAAAAGAGCCTTGGGTTGCATCTCTTATAGGTAAGCCAATGCCAAAACCAATAGTTACTGGTGTTGATCTTATGGCTTTGGAAATAAAGCCAAATAAGAATTTTGCAAAGGCTTTGGAAACTGGATATAAAATGCAGATAGATAATAATACTCCAAAAAAGGAGATTATTTCAAACATAGCAAACTTAGCAAAGGAATAATTTATGTCTAGTAAAACCGAAGAACTTGAAATGGAAATTTATCAGCAAATACGCGGGCTTAATGCCCGCCAACAAAGGATCATATACGAAAACATTCGTAAAATAAAATTCAATATGATTCAGTACGGAAAACTTCTTGCAACTGGAAGAGAAGAATATTTACCAAAAAAGAGATAACAATGCCATTAACATACGAAGTACCATATAATTTACCATATGATAGAATAAAATATACAAGGAAAAATCTTGGAATAAGATCAAATGTAAAAGTTGGAGATGTATATCTTATATATCCAGCACATTGGTATTTTGAAAATTTTCCAACGCTTTTTAGAGAAAGTACCCAAGATAATAGATTACCTTGTTATGATAAAGATGGGAAAATTCTTTTTTGGAGCCCAAATGTTGAACCTTGTGAAGTGAAAATTACAAAATTACCAAACAAAATAGGAAAAAATTCTGTTATAGTTGAAATAGACCAAGGACTTGGTTTTATGTGGGATGCTTATTTAGTCCCAAAAAAAATTAACAGACATATTGATATATAATTTATTTTGAAATCCAAATTTTTTTGCACCCTGCTCTTTTTAATTTTTCGTGTTATAATATATGTATAAAGAAGATTAGGGGGATTTGCTATGACTTTTTATAAAGTAGAAGAAAGTGGAAATTACTGTGGATATGACGAAGAATATCTCATTAAGTCTGATAAGGACTATAACGCAGTAGACGACTTCTGCTGCGAGCATGCAGATGATCGCTCTATGCAAGAAGGCGACTGTGAAGTAGAAGACGACGAAGAAGAACTTCACATCTCTTATATTCTTGAAGAAATCTCAGAAGAAGAATTTAACAAGCTTGCTGAAGAAGACTGCTTAGAAGTAGAGGAGGTGTAAAAAATGGTAAAGGTAATAGATCAATTTCATTTTAAGCTTACAGACGAAGAAAAGAAATCTCTTCTTTCAAGAAAAAAAGAAATTGTAAAAACAATACAAGAAGAAAACTTAAAAAATGAAAATAGTAAATGTGCTAAAGTAAGTGGTTTTAAAAGTTACTATTATTCTTTTACAACTTACGATCTAGCAAATCCTACAGAAGATCTTGATAAGACAATTGAGCTTATCACAAAATTTTTACCTTTAACAAAAGAAGAAATAAAAGATTTGAGAAATCAAAGAACTTCAGATTTTAATATTCTTCTTGATTATATTGATAATTTATTGGAATTATAACTATGGAATTTTACAAAGTAATAGCAGACATAAATGAACTTAAATGGTTTTATGACCATGTACTATATAAGCCGCAGATTGGTGAGTCTTTAATGGCTTGTCTTTCTTGCCGCAATAAGAAACTTTCTGAGGATGAAAAAGCTGTACTTAAAATAAGTAAAGCAGAAATGTTCCATACAGAAATTTCTAAACCACATCACGATCAGCCATATCATTGGGAAAACTTTTTAGCATTTATTGCTAAGTTTGAAACAAACAAATTGGCTTACATGACAAAATCAGATATGCCTTACCCAGACCATTCGATTGTACTTTATTTGTACCTTAATCCTTGTAGTGAAGCAAAATGTGTTCAAGACACACTTCAAAGGATTTCCGCAATTAACGCAGATATGATTGGTGCTGCAATAAACCATTCAAAAGATGGTGTTACGGATTCTATTTGGAAGATGGGTACTATCGCAAATCACATCAAAAGTTGCCATGCTCAAAATCCTAGCAAAAAGATTTGGATTGATTTTGATGTAGATATGGAAAACTTTGACGACAAAGCCAAGAAACTTATTCACGAAATAACAATTAAGTATTTTGGTGAAAAGAGTTTCTTTATGGTAAAAACTTCTGGTGGTGTTCACATCATTGTAAATAAAGATAAGTTGAATTTCAATCCGTCAACTTACACAAATGATCTGAAGAAAGCTCTTGAAAGTTACAAAATTAAAGAAATTGAAAAAAATGATAACTGTATGTGTGCTTTACCTGGTACTTTCCAGTATGGCAAACCTGTGGTTATTATAAATAAAGAAGATTACGAGTAATCGTTATTTTCTTTGATGGAAGCTTTTCCATTTTTTTGGAGATAGTTATGTAAGAACTATTAACAAAAGGACTATATCATTATTGTTTTTCATAATTGAACTTACATGGAATTATGGAATAATGGTAATGACGACCAGTAGCAGACTATATCCTTCGGGAATGGTTGATCTGCGTCAACAAGCGGCTAATTTCTGATGCCCCAATATGAAACGTGCTAATTATGGCATAGAGGAAAGAGGGTATGAGTTGGTCTACTTCGCGGGTTTACTGACGAAATACTTTTTGAGTAATCTGTCTAATTAGATTACAACCATCATAAGTCAAAAGATGGTGGCGCCAACAGCCTTAGAAGTGATGTTGGAACTATTCGCTAACGGGTGAGTGTAACGAGTGATGGCTACTGCTCTAGGTGTAGACATAGCTATGGTATTTAGCTCCGAGTAGGTATGGTTAGCCTATATGAAGTCTTTCAGAAATGACTTGCTCTACTGCGGTTTTGCTTGTTGTTTCGAAAAAGATGGATTCTAAAGCCCGTCATCTTCTGACGGGCTAATTTTGTTTTTTATTAAGAATTTTTGCACCCTGCCAATATAATTTTTTTGGTGTATAATATATCTAGAAAAAGAATTTAGGGGGGATTATATGATTAGTGTATGGACTTGCTTGGCTATCGCTTGTGGCGGGATTATTGTTATGGCTCTTATTTGTGAGCTTGATAGAGCAGCAGAAAGAAAAGAGTTCAAAGCCAAGATAGAAAAATTACAGAAAGAACTTGAAAATAAAAAGATAGATAGAGCTTCTGAAATAAAATACAAGAAGCAAATTGCGGAACTTCAGAACCATCTTGCTAAAAAGAATGAGACAATTAAAATGCAAAACATTTTGCTGAATAACGAACTTCCGCATCTCAGAAGAGAACTAAGTCTACAGCGTAAAAGAAATGCAAGACTTGAGAATCAAATACAGCAAATGATGGTGCTTAAAGCAAAGTACGAGGCACTTAAGGATATAAAAGGGGAGCAGTAATGGGAGAGTGGGAACAA